>Ga0137374_10000240_pt1 | contig 51257 bp, 56 predicted proteins | sample SagtaG_20_FD_104811 | JGI IMG/M metagenome (GOLD analysis project Ga0137374, IMG submission 104811) | Vadose zone soil microbial communities from Sagehorn Ranch, Mendocino, California, USA - Sage1_R_100_16 metaG | ecosystem: Environmental > Terrestrial > Soil > Vadose zone | place: USA... | reverse complement strand
TTCTGCAAATCCAAATGGGAGTAAAAGAGTGTCATTATTTGTTCGTGAAAATAAACCCACATTTGGACTTCTGTAGACATCATATTTGTGGATCACCAATTGTTTCTTCTCTCCATAATGTGAGTGTTATATGACAATATTTCTCTTATGTACGACTGAGATAAGAAACTATCTACCGATTTAATTTTATGTTTTAAAACTACTTGGCAAGGCAGCAACTACTGATAATTCCTACTTTGTGTGAAGAAGATATCTTACTAAAAATAAAAATGTGAATCGTGTATTTATCCTGACATGCAGGAGCTAAAACCACATTCAATGCACAAATTGCATCCTTCAGTAATAATCAATCTTGCATTACATGACGGACATTCTTCGTACTCAAACTCATTTGGAGATGCAGTCATGCTCATTTTTAGTTTAGATTGAGAAATATTGATTGTATTATCTGTTGTTTCCATTTCTTCTGTACTTCTGAAGACTTTTTCAACTTGTGTCATAACATACTCTTGCTTTATGTTACTATGAATTTGGTCAATTACATAGGCACTTGGTTTTACAATAAATTTTTTCTCCTTTTCATTTCCAGTTATATGGAGCACCTGTTCATGTCTAGAGCCATCTCTATAAACTGTAACCCCCTTTAATCCCAATTCGTGTGACAAAAGATAAGCTGCCTTTATGTCTTCGACTGTAACGTCTGATGGCATGTTAATAGTCTTTGCTATTGCATTGCTAACCCATTTCTGCCAAACTGCCTGAGCCATTAAATGATCGGTCCAATGTACATCAATAGCAGTTACAAATATTTTCTGTAGTCTTTCTGGAATTTCGGCCAATCCTCTTACAGAACCATAATTATTAGCAATCTTTGTTAGAATTTCATCATTATACAATCCATTTTCCTTCAGTACATTCTCGAATATCCTATTTGTATAGAAGAAGCTTCCTACAGTAACCCGTTTTTCAAAAACTAGTGCAAATACTGGTTCAACACCATTTGAGGTGTCAGCTATCATAGATAAAGTTCCTGTAGGAGCGATTGTAGTGGTCCACGAGTTTCTAATTCCATATTTTTCTATCTTCTCAACTAATGAATCCCAGTCGTATGAGTGATATCGCTTTGGAATTTCATAGTATCCTGCTACTGGTATCATTTTTCCTTCAACATAATCAGTCTGATTGAATAATGGAAAAGCTCCTCTTGCTTTGGCAATCGCAACGCTTTCTTCCATGCTATAATAAGATAGGGCTTCTGCTATCCTATTCATAAACTCATAACCTTCTTTTGAATTGTATGATATTTCTAGGGTAAATAATAGATCGGCAATACCCATTATTCCGAGGCCTATTCTCCTTGTTAATAGCGTATTGCGTTCAATTTCTTCAACAGGATACTTGTTCATGTCTATAACATTATCTAAAAATCTCGTAGAGAGGCGTATTGCCTGCTCATAACGCTGCCAGTCAAATTCATATTTTCCATCAATATTACGCTTAACAAAATTGGCCAAATTAATAGATCCTAAATTGCATGATTCATATGGATAGAGTGATTGTTCGCCACACGGATTTGTTGCTCTAAGAGGTCCTTCTTTTACGTTTATGCAGGGATTATATTTGTTGATATTGTCGAAAAATATGACACCTGGCTCAGCGCTTTTCCAGGCACTGAAGGTAATTAGATCTAAAAGCTGATGTGAATCAATCTGCTTGATTGGTTCATTGGTTGTTGGATTTCTAAGGGTGTATCTGTGATTATTTTCGTTAATTATTGATTCCCAGAAATCACTCCAAATCCCAACGCTTACATTAAAGTTTTCAAATATACCTGGTTTGGTTTTGGCTGTGACGAACTTTTCAATATCAGGATGCCAAGATTCCATTATTCCCATGTTCGCCCCCCTCCTTTTTCCACCTTGTTTTACCACGTCTGTAATTGTGTCTATAATTCTCATAAAAGAGATCGGTCCCGAAGCAACGCCAGAAGTTGATGCTACTATATCACCTTCAGGACGGAGATTAGAATAGTTAATACCAACCCCTCCACCGGATTTGAATATCATCGCTGCATCAGTTGAGGATTTCATTATCTCTGACATGTCATCTTTCATATCCAATACAAAGCATGCTGAAAGTTGACCAAGTCTTGCGCCAGCATTCATAAGAGTAGGTGTATTTGGTAGGAAGTCTTTTGACACCATCAAATTATAATATTCAATGATTCTATCAGAATACTTTGACAAGTTACCTTCGGCAATCAGTCGTAAAAGATCTTTAAAGCTAATTTTCATATGGCCGCTTTTTGCCAAATAAATGTAATGTCTAATCAGTGATTCAAAATGGTATCTATTAAGATAGTAACTGCCAATTTTTAGTTTCAGGTGAAAATCATCTATTTTTTTATAGTATTCTTCAGCTTCGGTGATATTTTGAACTACTACATCGTTATTGGAATACAATTCAGTATCGTGGAGTATATCAGGGATTGTTATGAGAATTGCGACTCGTTCAAAAAGTGATCTCGGATCTTCGATTATCTCATTATTATTATCTCTTAACAAGTAGCGTGAAGCCAGGACTCTGAGAGAATTAATATCAAACGATTTATCCACTTCGTCAAGATCCTTCTTATTTAGAATTTTCTTCTTTTCATCTCTGATCTTGCGCCGTTCGTGTCTGTACAGGATGTAAGCCTTGGCGGTATCTGAAAGTCCTTCCTCAATTAAAATCGATTCGACCATGTCCTGCACATCTTCAACGCTAGGAATTCGGTTGGTATCAAAAACGGAAAATTGTTGATCCATTTTTTGTACAACTTTCTCTGATAATTTTTCAGCAAGCTTATAATCCGCTTTACCTGCTGCCATTAATGCTTTGTAGATGGCATTAGAAATCTTTGAATTATTAAACTCGACTAATCCTCTATCCCTCTTCCTAATTTGCGCTATTGGTTTTGTGTTTTTATTTGAAGAATCATCAACCTCAGTGATTTCTTTTGCCATACCCCTTTATACAGCTAAGGCTTAGCTTAAAAATATTATCTTACTAAAAAATAATATAATGAAGGTTTAAACTATTTGATTCAGTATGATTATATTGATAAATTAGTGGATCCGCAGCTTTGACATACTTCAGTTGATATGGATATCTTTGTACCGCATGAGCTGCAGACTTTGTTTCTGTATATTGGTCTGAAGAAATTGAAATCACGCGACTTGTCAATACAATCCATCAATTCACTATCCGTAAGATCGCTTACGTCAACATTAAGTGAGGTTCCACCATTTAGTAATCTATCGATTGAATTACTTGATTCTATAGTAGAATCAGGATTTGAAAGTAAATCCCTGCCACTTATAAGAAGACCTTGCGAATAAGATTTTATCAACATTTCATCACCAGCTTGACGATACATGTTTCCATATTTTTCCGAGTCTAGAGAAGCTAATCTTGTATTACTGTCATCTGTAATCATAGCAATCCTTACAGAGTCATCTCCAGCTTGATTTCCTTGATCGGTAGCAACCTCAACAGCAGTATGTAATACCTTTTGAATTATTTCTTCTCCATCAAATTCATGTCCTAGAATATTATATACAGACTCCCTTATACCAGTTAAATTAATCACAAGATTCATCTTGCTTAAATGCATCATTTGCGTTATGTTAGCCAATACAGGAAGCATTTCTCTTCGCATCATTTCTATAATGGAATTCTTTCTTCCTAGCAGAGCGGAAATGGCTGGTTTTATCATCAGGGCCAATCTGGCTCTGAAATAAGTTTCGTCTTTATTGGACTGATAAGCTAATCTAGGCAGATTTATTGCTAAAGACTGTAAGCTTATGACCGAACTAGATTTCTCATCGGCTAGAGTTTTTACAATACCTGTATGACTTCTGAAATTCCTAGATATGGACAAAATACCTCCATTTTTAACAATGTTGCATATCAAATCTGAATTTCTCTTCACTGAGTCGTGATCATTACCAACTAGAGATAACCCAATAGTGGGAGTAGGGGTATTATCTAGATATTTCACGTAAGCGCCCAAAATGGATCTAGTAATTGAACTGCCATCGAGTGAGATAGGAAAAGTAATTACCGGAAATCCTGACGACGAATATGATCTTGATATGGATGATGAAATAAATGCTCTAGAAAATATAGACACTATATCTTCATTATTATTTTGAATCTTATTTGAAATAGAAGATATAAAATTATCAAGTATTATCTCCCTTGAAGTTTCCCTACTTAAGACGGAAATCAATACAGGCAGAATTGCCGTAATATCATCAAGTGTCCGAATTGGTTTAACTCTTGAAACATTCAAGTATTTTCCTTTAAAGTTTAGGCCATTTTCAATAATATTGCTAGTATCAATAAAAACAGTATCAGGCATCAAATTCCATAGTCCCGTGTTCGAAATATTTAGTTCTCCAGCAAGATGCATGTCCGTTATGTCTTTGGGTAACACATTGAATAGCAGGTTTTCGGAAAATACAGCCATAGATGTTTCTGATAAAATCCCTTCTACCCCATTTTTGCTATAGATAGGATTGGTCAACATATCTGAGATATCGGACCCTGGAAGACCCAACCTTGCAAGTTTTGACCTAAATTCCTCATGGCCGTGTTCGATTAAAATTGAATTCACAGTTTCTCTAATAAGCGAGGATGTTAGATAGACAGTTTGAAATTTGTAAACTTTATTTTCAACTTCTTCTGTAATTTTATGCGCTTGTTCAAGAGGCATATTCGCCTCCCTAACTAATGATTGTGTTATCCTATTAGAATTAAATTCTTCAATAGAATGTCTAGATGTCCGTACGTACATTTTTCCACTTTCAATTATCGATCTCTCTTCAATCTGCCTTGCCAGACTGAGCACTAGTTTTCCGAGATTAGTAATCGTATATCTTCTTTCTGCTTTATTTAATGCGACTAGAGACATCCTCAACAGCTTCCTCAAATGGTAAGCAAATTTACCAGACTCTTTTTTAGATTTAAAACCAGCTAACGATTTTAATTCTGAATAAGTTAAAGGTCCCTTGGAATTTAAAATACGAAGTATATCTATCCTGTTAGGACTTGCCATAACAGAAAAAATCATCCTAACTCTTTTTGCTGCTTGTAAAATTCCACTAGGTTTAGTTTCAGTTTGACTTAAAAAATCATGGCTTGCCTCTATCTCCATCTCACCCGATATTATCCTGAGATAATTTAAAATTGGGTCGTAAATAGTTATTGACTAAAAGTACAAAACTATTTACCTACTACGTATTTACCTACTACGCGTTAGAAAATCAAACTTAGATCATAACTTCGTTTTCCTCTAATAGGGATTCGTATTCATTCCTGTTTTTCGTTACATTAATCGTAGCTGGTATGTCTGGTAACTTTTGTCTTGTCTCTTCTTCAACACTATGTTCAACTTCACTTAAAATCTTTAGGGCATCTTCATCTATAGGCATTGTTATTTTTAAGTCAGGATTAACATTGTAATTTAGTATTTCGGATGAGGCGTTTGTAACATCATTCAACACCTCATGCGCAGTCGGTATTACCATTGAAATATCTTTTTCAATGTCCTTTATCAAATCTATTGTTGGATTTATAGTATCCATTATGACTCCGAATTCACCTATTATAGTGGAACGTAGAGCTATAACTTCAAGTGACATGACCATGTTTCTTGTTGTATGCTGAATTCTATGTATATTTACAAGTTCATTAGCTAGTGCCCTGGCACGAACATTGTTACCCACTTTGATGTTTTGTACAATTTGTTTTCTAAAATCTGTATCCATCATACCGAATTTCTTTGAGAGCTTATTCAGCTTTGTAATTTGATTACTAATAACTTGGGCAGCATTAGATAGATCGTTTTGAAACTGTGTATGATGCTGCATCAGAAAAAATATAGGTTAGGATGAATGTAAAAATAATTGTCAGTGTCTATCAACAAAAGTGTAAGATAAAGCTAATCTAAAAAATTTCTAGTATATGATGAAATCTTGTTCCATATGAAATGATCAAGGAAATAAGAAAAATTTGTTGTATGCAACTTCTTTGCTTTAGAATAATGACTTTTAGACACCTTGTTTTTCTAAAGTTAGTCCGTGCTTTGCATCATAACCTTTTACCTTGACAGTTGAGCCTATGGGTAGTTCAGCCGGAGTTTTGATTCCTGGCAGAAATCCCGAAGCTGAAATAGGAGCATCTTTTAATTTGAAAACTACCCATGCATATGAGTTGATATCATCAAACCCTTCGGGAGCTACTGCTTGAATAGTATGCGTTACTACTGTGCCGATACCAGGAAATTCAACGAATTCAAAATCACTTTTAGAGCATTCACTACAATAGTACATTGTCTCAAGCATAATTTTTCCACAGTTTTTACACTTGCTGGCTAGAATTTTTCCACTGTTAGCTGTTTGAATAAATCTATCATGAGTACTAAGATTTTTTTCCAATTTGTTACACCAAAACTAGACTTTTTGAAAGATATGAACTGCTGCGCTTGCGCCAGTGGCTCCAAAGTTGTGCGTTAGGGCTGTCTCAGCGTCTTTTACGGATCTGTCGCCAGCTGAACCAGTGAATTGTTCAAAAACTTCGACAACTTGTCCTACTCCTGTCGCGCCAATAGGATGGCCTTTGGATTTTAGTCCTCCTGACGGATTAATTGGAATCTCTCCATTCCTATGAGTAATGCCTTCCCTTGCAGCAATTCCTCCCATGCCCTTTTTAAAAAATCCTAAATCTTCAATGTCAATTATTTCTGCAATGGTAAAACAATCATGAACTTCTGCGAAATCAATGTCTTTTGGTGTGACTCCTGCCATCTTGTACGCTTGGTTCGCCGCAATTATTGTACTTGGGATAGTCGTGATATCCTCTCTACCTTGTACCGCAGCAGGTGATCCACCTCTCCCTGAACCAATAACTTTTACATATTTGTTACCAACCTTCTTGGCAAATTCTTCAGTACACAAGATAACAGCTGATGCACCATCAGAAAATGGGCAACAATCGTACATCTTTAATGGAGATGCTACAACTGGTGAATTCAAAACATCGTCTACTGTTATAGCTTTTCTGATGTGTGCCTTTGGATTTAACAATCCATTTTCATGATTTTTTACAGCAACATACGCCAAATCCTCTTCTGTCGCTTTGTATTTAGTCAGATAAGCTCTGGCAATAGAAGCGAACAGTCCCGGAAACGAAGCACCATTTCCACCTTCAAAAAAGAAGTCAGAACAATATGAAAAGAGTGTGGTACTCAAACTAGTTCCCGTATGAGTTATTTTTTCTACGCCAACGGCCAATACACAATCATAAAAGCCCGCAGCAACATTTGCATAAGCTTCTCTAAACATTACGGAACCCGAACCGCAAGCAGATTCGATTGTTAGTCCGGGGATATGAGGAATTCCAAGGTTGCTCATTAATACTGGTGCCATATGTACTTGCTTATCAGCGACTCCAAATACATTCGATATATAACCTGCTTGGATATCCTTCGGCGTAATTCCAGCCGAATCAATCGCGTTTTTTGCTGCATCCAATCCCAGCTCAATAATACTTTGACTTAGTTTACCATATTTTGTACTTCCAGCTCCAAGAACGCATACATTATTTACCATTTATATGAAAATTATTAATTGAGAATATAAAAATGTTCGAGAAAGGTCTACGTCAGAATAAAATTTCGATAATATCATAGTCAAAGTCGATTTCAAATCGATAATGGGTTAATAGTTTTACGAACCCAAAATCTAAATTATAATTCTCTATTATCTAGATTGATTGCCAGGAGAATCTCAAGGGCTAGGTCTGGAACAATACAAACTTGTGATTTGCGAAAAACCGCTCGCAGCAAAAAGAATATCTCAAGTCTTAGGATCTAAAAAAATGATAAAGAGAGAACCTGCACCTGGTGTAGTTATTTTTGAAATTATTACAAATAATGACCAAAGATTTATTGTTTGCTCAGCACTTGGACATTTGTACAGTTTATTTCCTATTGAAAAAAATAGAAAAAAATATCCTATATTTGAGGTAAGATGGTCTCCACGATATTCACCTACTGTAAGAGAAAAAAGAAGAGTTATGCAAACCTTGAAACTCATCGCAAATATTTCAAAGGGTGCTTCCGGATTTATACACGCATGTGATTATGATTTAGAGGGTGAGCTTATTGGTTACAACATACTCCAATATGCTTGCGATAATAAATATGAGGTTTCAAAGAGGGCCAAATTTTCTTCCCTTACTGATTCAGAAATAAGTCAATCATTTAATAATTTACAAGAAACCAGTATCAGAATTGCTGATGCGGGAAAGGCTAGACATATAATCGATTTTATTTTTGGTATAAACCTATCTAGGGCGCTAGTTAATTGCTTGAACGTTTCCAATAAAAATAACCTGTATCATAACTTAACAATTGGAAGAGTTCAAGGTCCTACCTTAGGATTTATTGTAAATAGAGAGATAAAAATTAGAAACTATATACCAGATCCAGTATGGTATGTTACTGGAAAATTTGATAAGGCTGGTTCTTTTTTCAAAGCTAATTTAATTTCTGTAGTTCATAAATCTTCCGAGATAGAAAAAATACTAACTAGTTGCCAAAATGAAACAGGTCTTATTAATGAAATTGTTCGGCGAAAGAAGAAGATCAATCCTCCCACACCATTCAATATTAGTAATTTGCAAAAGGAAGCTTATAGAATTTTCAAGATCTCTCCTGTCATAACTCTTTCTATCGTAGAATCTCTCTATCTGGCTGCATTAATTTCATATCCTCGTACTTCAAGTCAGAAACTTCCTCCATCCATAGGGTATAAACAGATACTTGAACAATTATGCATAAACTATGTCACGAAGTATGAAAATATTATAAAGAACTTACTAAGAAGAAAATTTTTAGTTCCCTATCAAGGTGATGAAGAAGATCCTGCCCATCCGGCCATTTATCCTACAGGTGTAAAACAAAAAAAACTCAGCATGCTCCAGCAAAGAATCTTAGATCTTATTATTAAGAGATTTTTATCTACATTTGGAAACATTGCTGTAATAAAATACACAGAAGTAACTATCAATGTGAATGGGAATCACTTTGTAGCCAAAGGCAATACGATCTTAAACGATGGTTGGATCCCAATTTATGAACCTTATTTTAGTATCAATGATTCTAATTTACCAGATCTTACGATTGGTGAGCGTATAAAAGTGAGTGAAGTCACTGCAATGGAAGATTTTACAAGACCTCCTGCTAGATATAATCAAGCAAGCCTTTTGGATAAAATGGAATCTGAGGGCATTGGAACAAAATCTACCAGGGCTGGAATAATCAATTTATTAATAAAGCGTAAATACATAACTCAAGACAAAATTGGAATAGAACCTACGGAATTGGGTTTTACTATATTCAATACCATGAAAAAATTTGTTTCCGAAATTGTTTCAACAAAATTAACAAACTTCCTTGAGTCCAGAATTAAAGGTATAGAAAAGGGAGAACTTAATATGAATGATGTTCGCAAATATCTAGAAAAATCATTAGAGAGTCCCTTAAACAAGATCAAAACAAACGAATGGGCTATTGGTGAGGAAATAAAAAATGTATTGACTAATTCAGAAAGTGGAATGAGAATTGGCAAATGCCCAAAATGTCAATTTGGAGAAATGATCTTGATCAAGTCAAGTAAATCCAATAAACGATTTATTGTCTGTTCTCAATATAGAGTGACGGGTTGTAATGCCACTGCATCAGTCCCTCAAATAGGCTTCATTAAAAAGAGTAATACTATTTGTTCCTGTGGATGGCCGATCTTAAGGATTGTGTTTGCAAGAAAAAAGTTATGGAGAATTTGTGTGAATAGAGTTTGTCCTGAAAATACGCATAAGAAAAACGATAGTCATCATGATTCAGATTCAAATACATCGATATAATTTTTGTACACATCAGTTCTTCTATTTTTTAAAAGCGGAAGTCTTCTCCTTATTGTATTTATCCTTGAGTTATCAATGTCCATAATTTCCATACCTTCTCGATTTCCCATATCGACTAAGGTAGTACCAAATGGATCAATTACCATACTACGCCCACAGTAAATATTGCCAAGCTGATTTGGTGCTATCACATAAACGCCATTTTCTATTGCTCTTGCTTTCAACATTATTTCCCAGTGTTCTTGTTTCATAAATCCAGCTACCCACGCAGATGGAGATACCAATATACTTGCCCCATTGACAGTTAGAATTCTAGAAATTTCTGGAAACCGCATATCATAGCATATCAGTAACCCTAGATTTCCTACAGATGTTCTTGTTGGTCTTTCAATAATACTACCTGCTTTTAACTTCTTAGATTCTTTGAAGCCCAAGGCATCGTACAAATGAACCTTTCTATATACAGATTCTAATTTTCCTCGCTCATTAATTATTACCGCGGTATCAAAGACCTTATGATTCTGTTTATTGGTATCGATAAATTCGTATAATGTTGCAATGACATTTATTTTGTTTCTTTTGGCAGAGCTTGACAACTTTGATATGAAGTTACCATCTATTTTTTCTGCAATTTTGTGTAACTCTTCTGGTTTTTGTTTGGCGGGAGAATATGCCATTTGAAACTCTGGAAAGCAGATTAATTGTGCCTTGTTCTTGACAGCTTCATTTATTAAATTTAATGAATAAGCTAAATTTTGTTCCTTATTCACTGAAGATTTCATTTGAACTACAGCAGCTCTAAATTTTTTCTTCATCTAGCACGCCTTAAGAGTGTAGAATAAAATTTTTCCAAACACAAGGCTTGCGAACAAAAAATAATCAATTCCTTTCGGCAGAATAAGCTTGTTTCTTATGCGAATATCCTCGTTCTTCCAAAAAATCCCAATTTTTTCCACATATTACACAGGTAATACGGTTTTCATTCTTGAATAATTCCAACTCGTAATGGCTACAACGGATCTGGTATTCTTTTTTCATGGAATCCATTTCCCTCAAAGTTTCAATGTGTCTCACAGAATTTTCCGTCATATGGTGAAATACTTGATTTGGTTACTCTTATCTTTGTTTTGATTTCTAGCTTTTCTACTGATTGCAATTCAAATAAACTATCGTCTAAAAAAATGATAAACTATTAGGAAATTACAGTAAATTTGATAAGCACCAATGAGGATAATTGTTTAATGAAAAAGTGTCCTATTTGCGGCTGCACAAAACACAAGTTATTTGGATGTGCAAGACACTGGTTACGTCATACAAGGAATATTGAGGGATCTTGTGAAGAAAAGTAATTTTTAACTATTTTATTTCGTACAATGCAATCGATAGTTTCAATGCCATAGTATCATCTGTTTTTTCCGCTAGGGGCAATATGTATTTCTGTGTCTCCTGCTTATATCGTAGCGCCTTATCCTTCTTTACGTCGTTTTTCAAAAACCGCGCGTTGTCCAAACGGTCTGCAAGTTTTATGAATCGAGACATCTTTGGGCTTTTTGAAATATTTTCAAAATAGTTGACAAGTAATTTTTCTCTGTTTTCTTCATTTGTTTTTGGTTCAGTCAAAGTCATGATAGTAACATACACATTTTCTCCGAAATTTGATTTTAAAAATTCGACAATTTCATGATCGTCCTTACTTTTTTCTATGGCTTCATGTAGGATAGCTGCACAAATTGTATCTACATCATGAACTTTTAACTCATCAGATAATATTAATGCCACCTTCATAGCGTGATTGATGTAAGGTTCATGACTTTCGTTTCTAAATAATCCTGAATATACATTAGCGGCAAAACTAAATGCTTTAGTAATCTTCACAACATCATTAAGGTTATCTCCAAATGGTTGAATTAACCTGGTAAATGCTACTTTGGTAAAATTATTCAAATTCCATTGCAATTTGATTCAAATAATTAACTAATCAATTATTTTTAAATAGTTTCTCGACTGCTAATCATTGAACCTGTTCAGTTCTTATTCTCCCATAGTCTTTATAATTATACTAGATGAGCAAAATTGAAAGAAATGAAATCGAGTGGTATTTCAGAGATTTTTTATTTAAAAATCATAACAGGGGTGTATCCCAACTTCAATCGAAAACTATCCCAAATAACATGATAGAAACTTATCTTAGGTATAGAAATGCAGATCTAGGGCATATTTCCTCGATTTTAGAAATCGTATTGGAAAATCTAATCTCCTCAAAATTTATAGAACGTAGAGATAATTTAGTAGCAATAAGAGATGGCATATCTCGCTTACAATGTAGTAAATGCTATTACGTATGTTATCTTGGAAATTTAGAATCAAAGGTCTGTTTAAGATGTCAAAGTACCGAATTAGATACATTCCCAAAAAAACATTGATCTTGAAAAATCTTATTTTTTATGACTTGCACTTAATCAATGACGTTTGGGTTGGGAATAAAAAGAAAATAAAGAAGTAACCGTCCTGGGTTTTGAATTAATTATTGAAACTCATATATAGAACTTTAAGAAACATTCCTAGTTGAAAAAATGTCTGCTTTAACTATAAGAAAGTTTTATGAAGAAATACTTCAATTTGTAGGAAAAAAAGTTTCCATAGAGACAACTTATGAGAAGAATTATAATGGAATATTAACCGCTATCGACGAAAAATTGGATACTGTCCTCGAAAATGTAGAAGGTCATGGAATATTGAGAATTATCATAAACGGATCATTTGTGAAAGAAATAAAGCTTCTAGAAAAGCCCTTTGATCTTAAGGGTCTTGCAGATCGTATATCAAGAGTATTTCCCGGCCTTGTAAAAATCAGAGATGATGTGAAGGCAATCATTGTGATGGATAAGATTAAGGTGACTGAACATGGGATTGAAGAAGGCACTGGCTTAGCTGCGGACAGGGTTAAATCAATATATGAAGAATTCATGAGGGAGTTCAAGAAGTAAATTTGTTATTTGAGGTCAGATATTCTGACCTGGCAGGAAGGATAGGAAAAATCAAAACTCCCAGTGGGACTTTTGAGACTCCTGCCTTTATCCCCGTTATACATCCTGTCACACAGTCTGTAGATATAGAGTTTTTGAAGAAATTAGGTTTTGAAGCAGTTATTACAAACGCGTATATCACATTAAAACAATATGGCGAAACTGCACGAGAAAAGGGCATTCATAAATTAATAAATTTTGATGGTCCAATAATGACAGATTCCGGTGGCTACCAAGTACTCGAATACGGTGCTATTGAAGCAGAACCTTCATTTATAGCCCAATTTGAGAATGATATTCAAAGTGATATTTGTGTGCCTCTTGATAAACCAACAGGGTATGGACTGAGTTATGAAGTGGCTGAAAGGTATGTTAATGAAACAATCAGAAATTCCCAAGAAACATTGAATCTCATCAAGAGTAACAATAACCGAAATTCTGTTTGGGTAGGTCCAGTGCAGGGTGCCGAACATCTTGACTTAGTCAAGAGATCTGCGGGATTACTTGACGCGATGGGATATGAAATGATGGCTCTTGGGAGTCCTGTCCAATTATTAGAATCATACGAATTTGCAATTTTAGCTGACATGATAGGAACTCTGAAGTCAACTGTTATGTCCAAACCTATTCATCTCTTTGGAGCCGGACATCCTTTAACGATACCATTGGCAGTAGCGTTAGGATGTGATACTTTTGACTCTGCATCATATATGCTGTATGCAAGAGACGAAAGGTACATGCATCCAAATGGTACTGCAAGATTGGATAAGTTGACCTATCTTTCATGTAATTGTCCAATTTGTATAAATATGAAAGTTAAAGAATTTGTTAGCCTTGAGCATGACGAAAAGATAGACAAATTGGCTAAGCATAATCTCTACGTATTAAGATCCGAAGTTTTGTCGGTAAAACAAGCTATCATGGAAGGAAGACTTTGGGAATATGTTGGGCAAAAAGCACGAGCTCATCCCAAATTAATGGAGGCCTTCAAATTATTCATGAATTACAAACACTTAGAAGATGGTACGCCTTTTTTTAAGAAAAAAGCAATATTTTTTATAGAATCAATCGACCAATATCGTCCAGAAGCCTCAAGATTAAGAAGGATTTTTAGTTCATTTAAAACAAATAAGAAAAAGATCGTTCTTTTCCCTGATACACAAGTTTCTCCCTTTTATTGTTCGCAAGAATATCACAAATTATCAAAGAAGTTTTCAGATTATCTAATTTGTGCTTATAATCCTTTTATTGGTATCATTCCAACTGAAATTTCAGATATTTATCCTGCTGCTCACAACTTGATATCCACGAAAAGATTTACTTACAATAATAGTAATGACTATCCAACATTTGTTAGTTCATTGGAAAAATTCCTATCGTGTAATTTTTTTGATGAAGTGATAATTGTTGCCGACGATTTCATGCAAGGGATAGTGCGTGACATGCAGATAATATCTAAAAAGCTAAAGATTATCAAATATAGCGATGATATAATAGAACAACTCTATTGATTTACTTACTCAAGATCTTGAAAGATTTATTTTGTAGTCCAGATTTTTGCTTAAATATTAGAAATGGTTAAGAGAAATAATACAAATGGCAACTGATTATGAATTCATTTATACGTTTTGCGGAGAGTTATTAAATTTAGATAATTGTCTTCGATGGATCGGTATTTCAAATAAATATGGTGTTTTGATTAATGTTGAACAACGCAAAGGATTAAAACCATTAATGTCTGAAGAGGAAAGTGAAGAGTATGCTGCGGCTGCAATCTCAAGATATAGAAGTAGGGTTAAATTCCAAACAAAAATTGGCAAACTAAATTATGCGGTAGGTAGATATGAAAATGTGACCAGGATTACTATTCCCATAAGTAACGACTATTTTCTCCTCTTAACAATTGATAAAGAGAAAAATTACGATGACATAATTCTTAACAAGATAATTCCGTTTATCGATAAGAATAGGAGCAAATTTAATTCTGAAAATCCAAATGATTGATTTTATGTCCACTGCACTTAACTGTTCTAAATACCATTGAAAATTATGGTTTGATGTCATTCACAAAACTCTTGTAAATTGATAGTGCTTCGTCCTCGCTTTTTGCTCCGACAATAGTGGCTGCACCACTGGTCATAAAGCTTATTGAAAGATTACCAGAATTACTACTCATGATGGTTAACCCCAGTTCTCCTTTTGTCTTAATCGTATAACCCAACCTTTCTGCACTTTTTTCAATTCCAATCAGATTTAAGGATGACGAAATTTGCGCAGGTGTAACGGTGTATGTTCTCTTTCCTCGGTCACGACCACAAAGTTCTTCAATTATTAGTTGCTGTGTTTCCAACTGACTTGTATCTAATTTTTTTATTCCGCATGAAGGACATTCTTCTTGTCTAAACACTGAAACTTTTTCTAGTGACAGATCGTTTAGATCTATATACAAGAGCTTATTTTCAAGTGTTGGTTTTTCTCCTAGAATAATCTTGACTATTTCAGAAACTTGAATACCGGCGACCAGATATAAAATTGATGGATGTACACCTTCAGTGCTACAAGTAGGCATATCGTCTTCTGCTAATGCAGGAAAGATACATCTCAGACAGGCGGTTTTATTTGGAATTATTGTGCAAATTGAACCTAACATGCCCAAAGCACCTGCATAGATAAAAGGGATACTCAGTTTAATGCATGCGTCATTTAGTGCATACCTGGCATCAATACTATCTAATGCATCCACGACTATATCAAATCCTTTAACAATGCTCTCAGCAGTATATTTAGTAACAGAATTTGGAAGAGCTTCGATCTCGACACCTGAATTTATTTGTTGAAGTTTTTCCTTTGCAGCTTCAACTTTTACTCTGCCTATATCGTTTTCTGTGTAAAGGTGCTGTCTGTGTAAATTAGAAATTTCTATGATATCTCTGTCTACTATCTTCAATTTTCCGATACCCATCGCAGTTAGTTGTGTAACTACAGGATTGCCTATACCTCCAATTCCAACAACACAGACCTTTGCCTTCCTGAGTTTTTCTAATCCGACGAACCCTATTTCATCGAGCATTATCTGTCTAGAGTATCGTTGTAAATCCTCGCTCTTCAATTCAGAACCGCCAGCTACTGCGGGAAGAATATAAATAGAATCACCATTGTTAAGCTTCATGGCCATGCCATCATTACTAAAACGCATATTTTTTCCGTTTATGTAAATGTTAATTAATGATCTTGGTTTCCCGTTCAAATCCAAAACTTTACGCTTAAAATCTTCTCCGAGCTGTTCCGTTACTTTTGTAAATGCGTCTTGCAGATCTATGGCATCTAACGGAATCTTCTTTTCCCCGCTACCTTTCGTAAGAACAGAAGGGATAATGAATTCGATACTTGTCATTCTATTCTATTCATCCTTGTCTATGTAATCATCGCAGATACGGTTTGTACGTCTGGCTTAACAATGTCAAGTTTAGGCAATTTACTTATTATTGCTTCAGTAGATTTCAATCCGTTACCGGTAACATAACATACTACTTTTTCATCTTTTTCTATAAATCCATCATCAACTAGTTTTTTGAGTACAGCAATAGAGACACCACCCGCAGGTTCAGTAAAAATGCCCTCAGTTTTAGCTAGTGCCATAATTCCATCAATAATTTCATCATCAGTAGCTTCTTCAGCAATACCACCATACTGTTTCAATCTTTTCAGAACATAAACTCCGTCTCCAGGATCCCCAATAGCTAAACTCTTTGCTATAGTATCCGGTCTTTCTACAGGAACTATTTCTTGACTATTTTTCTTAAAAGCATCAACTATTGGAGCGCAACCATGTGGTTGTGCCGCTGTTACTTTTAGATTTGAAACGTCCCCAATAAGTCCTATCTCATGCAACTCTTCAAATCCTTTACAAATTGCATTTAGCATTGCACCACTACCAACGGGTATAATTAGATGATCCGGAACTTCCCAATTAAGTTGTTCAGCTACTTCAAACGCCAATGTCTTCGAACCTTCTACATAATATGGTCTCATGTTAATATTTACAATTCCTATGCCTTTTGAATCTCCTATTATTGAGGCAACCCTATTGGCATCGTCATAAGTCCCTTCTACTGCAACAAATTTGGCACCATAAGCTAATGCCTGTGCAATCTTGACTTTTTCAATATCAGATGGCGCAAAAATAAAACATGGCAAATGTGCTTTAGCCGCATGAGCGGCTGTTGCCGAAGCTAAATTTCCAGTTGATGCACATCCGACTGCCTTGAGTTTGATCTCTCTAGATTTTGAAATTGCCACACCCGCAGGCCTGTCTTTGAATGAAAACGTTGGATTTACCGAATCGTTCTTTATGAAGAGATTCTTAAGGTTTCCGATATGTGTTCCTAAATCCTCTGCGTATTGCAGAGGTGTAAAACCAGCATGAATATTTACTATGCATTTCTTATCAGCAATTGGCAAGAGCTCAAAATAGCGCCAATATGTTTTATCCTGTCTTGAGGAAAAGGTGTCCCTACTTAAATCCGTTGGAACATCATATATAACATCGAGCGGACCGAAACACTCTTCACATATGTATTTGAATATTGGAGTATATTCAGCGCCGCATTCTCTGCACTTCAGAAAACGAATTGAACCCATGTATACTCAACTATCAACAATTTGTCTGGTAATAAATATCGCTAATAGTAATTTTAGTATTACTTAATTTTTTTACCTTAAAATTTTATAACTAATAAACATCAATTACAACAAATATGGCGCTTACTCAAAATTCAATATAATTATTATATAATTCTAAGGAATAAATTGTCAATTTTATTAAGTTTATGTTCAATAAACAGTATATCGAACCCATCATGGACTGACCACATGTGACAAGAAAATATCCATGACATCTGAAGCATGTGAAGGCTGTGGGTCCACTAATTTTGCGACGCAATAGTTTTATTCAGATGGGCTAAAAATTCATTATAATATCTTTTAGTATAATCCTAAGAAGCTTTAGCTAAGTTTGTGTCAGTAACAAGGGTTAATATGAACTCCCATACGATCCCCCATTTGGTGTCGACAGGGCTCCCGTTCCCAAATTACGTAAATTAAATTATTCAATATCAAATCTATAAGACAATCTTTCGATACAAAAACTAAAAGATAAGCTGTTGAGTTAATGAGCCTAAAGATTTTAGAATTTATTCCAAAGTTATTTTCCACACGCTTTCTGACAATATAATGGTGCTGAATCAAATATTTTAAACCTTCATTTGGTATTTACCGCTTATACCTTTCCCAGTGTAAGAAAAAACAGTAACAAAATTATAATAGGGTACCCAACCGTTTTAATTCATAAGCATTTACGCTCACTTGATTTATTCTATTTTCGCATTTACTTTAGAATAGTTTCGTTATCTCTACACTGTTTGTGTGTGCTTTTGCCATTTTGTTTTGCTCAAAAAATATCTTAAAAGAATTTTTTGATCTGTCAAACCGCTTTTTCTACAAACTACTTTATAGACGATAACTGATATCAGATACCATCCTATAGAATTAACAAGTATAGTAACAAGAAAACCTAAATAGTAACTCATAACTATACCTGTTACTGTACCGCCAATTAGGAAGGGAATTTGCCGTTTAATAGCTGCTATCGTCATATGATCCATAATTTATACTACAACTAGTAATATACACAACAAGTCTTAATAAATAGCAGGAACATGCGTCAGGCCTTATTCTAATTGAATCCTCACAATAAAAAATAATTGAAAAAAGGTATCGATCACTCGAGCAGTTTATCGAGCGTCAATTTCTTAAGTAGACTTTGGTCATTCCCTTTTCTTGTACTCTTCGCGTGCTTGCTGGCTCTCAGTATCCGATTGTCCCTCTTCCACTATATTTTGATCATCTTGTTCTCTTTTAACTGCTGTAGGCCCATGCTTTCTTATTCTCTCAGGAGACATAAGTTCTTTTTCTCCCTGTTCCCCTTCACTCTTATATTCCGACTTATCATCATCGTCTCCCAACCGGGTGTCTTTATCGGTGACTTTTCTGGTAAATTCCTTCACTTTACCCTTCAATTTATCAAATTAGTGTTCCATATCTATATAGATACATTAAAACATTTAAGCGGGGAATCGATCCAGACTTAATATTCCAAACATTATGATATCATTCTTCTCGTTACCTCGATAAGTACTGAAAGATTACTGTTCATGAGTTCACCACAAAATTAGGCGAACGCAATCAATTTACGACGTGAGTATGTTTTGCACAAAGGTAACCAGGAACATTGCATTCGGCATGTCTCTTATCGACGCATGGTGCGCATGTTGTGCTTCCTTGTACGTTCGCGGTGCTTCTAATAGTCACTTTGTTATTGTCCTCTCCGAACTTCATGTGCATGCTAAGTGCACAATATTGTTTATTAGCAAACAGGTGTTCGTTGCTGACTGACACCTAGTGCTACCCGCCTGGTAATCCCTAAATTTGAATATTCTAACCATTAATTCGTTATAAGTAATAATGTACATGCTTTACCATGACGGATAAAGAAATGATACAAGAAAAGATCGGCGAAGCATTAGGATTAGAAAAAGCGGCTCAAAAAGCAGTAGAGCAACTAGATTCACGTGGCCTCTTGAAACCAGAACATATGAAGAAACTATCTAAAATGCGAGAGCAGGCAGGAAAACAGGAACAAGAGATGGAGGAACTGGTCCAAGAGTTGGCAGATAGTGATGGATTTGACTCGTCGGTAATTGAAGAGAAAGCAAATGAAACAGCAGAGAAAGCATCTAAAATTATGAAAACGTATCTGGGAGAGAACCCAGATACGTTTTCATTATTAGGGATCTTTCAAAACTGTACCCACCGCCTTCTCTTTAATTTTTGAGGAATTAAATCCGTCGGACTCTGACAATTCTTGTACTAATTCCTGCATTTCAATTTCCTGTTTAGCTGCTTCATGTTTCATCTTAGAAATTTTCTTCATGTGGTCTGGTTTCAGTAGTCCCCTTGAATGTAGCGTTTCAACTGTTTGTTGCGCTGCTGTTTCTAAACCTATTGCCTCTCCAATTTTTTCCTGAATCATTTCTTTATAGGCCATAACACCAACAAATAGAATTATCATTTAAATAAAATGTAGTTCACAAAGTTACCGCATGTTGTGTGCTTTTTTCTCAGAGAGAATATTCTTTGTTACTGAAATGCATATCGATAAACTAATTGGAAGTTAGAATTTCTTGTTTATTTTTCTCTAAACTAAATGTGGTCGTGGTTGTCCCGGCGGATATTGATTGTTTCTAATAAATTAGATTCAAGATATATTTCTTCTTATGCAATTAATGTCGCGAGTTATTTCAAGTCACGAATATTTTTATATGGTTTTGATGAATCAGCAGGCTCTGTTGGCATACCCACCATCCTCTCTTTAATGAGTCTTACCCTGTCTATTGGTGATCCAGTCTGATCATTTTCTGGTGGCTCTTCTCCATATAGGAATTTATCATGTATTTCTTCTTCGTTACTACTTAACCATAGCGATTTGCCATCGTATGCGTCGGCTTCATTTTTGCGTATCCAAAATGATTTTTTTCTGACGCTTCCTTTTTGTATTTTGAAATGATTATCAGATATCCTTTTGATTCGTCCAAGTGTTTTACCGTCGTTAGACTTTACTTTCTTATCCTTAATCTCGATCCATAAGACAGTTGGTCCTGCTATATTTTCTTCAGGCAATGTATAATAATGATCAACATTTGATATAACGGTATGTGTTCTGATGTTGATAAAACAGTTAAATCCAATATTGCATAAATTAGTTGTACAAAATCATGACGAAGGTAAAAATTTCTGGAAAAAAAATGATAAATAAAAGTGTAAAGTCAATTGATGGTAAAGACCTGGGTAAAATAAAAAATATTACCGCTGATTATGCAGAACTAAAACACGGCAGTACTCACTACTTTATTCCCAAACTACACATAAAGGAATTTGATAAAGAAGACCTGTACGTATTACAAACAAAAGACGAAATCAAAGACAAATATGAAAGAGAGGATCCACCATTACCGTCTGAGATTAAGGAAGGCGAACGTTCAGGACAAGGACATGTGGGTTATCATGAGGTAATACCATTTATGGCAAAGGAACCGGATTTGCAATTTAAGGGAAAAGAATCCGGAGATGTTTTAACAATACCTTGGGAAGATGTAATACATAAGCACGTTAGGACGGTTGATAATGTAGATATTGGTGATGTAGACAGGGTCGGAAACGAATTCATTGTAGTAAGGGAGGGTGTTGCAAACATTCACTTGTATTATATTCCAAAGCAATATATTACCAACTATGACGGAAGCTCTTTGTGGATTGACGTAACTAGCGGATTAGTAAGCCCCAAATTCGAACGAGAAGATGAACCAACTCAGGAAGAAATTGAAATGTTACTTAATGAGGTGCCTGATGAGACCTGATAGATTTCACTTGTCTTCATAGTCGAAAAATTTAGCCATTATTGAACCATCACTGAGAAATTCTTCATGGTTTCGTTGTTCATTATTTATTAATATTAATCTAATATTCTCCAGTTTGAGAACTAATATTTAGAAGTACTCGGACTCCGCATAATAATCTAAAAGCAGAGAAAGGACCCTACAAGTTACTTAATTACAATTCACTTTCCAAATTGGGAGGTAAGAAAGGATTTGAATTGTTGTATGAAACTATTAGATAATGTTTTAGTTATGTTTAGGTAACGCTTTGTTTCCTCTGAAAATAATCCATTTCTTTTTCTTGAAAAGATAAATCATAGCACTCATTATCACTGCCATTGATATTAGCACAGCAATAAAACCGAAAGGTATTTTTGCAAGGCTATTCAAATCTAGTCCATTCATACCGTATATACTTGCCACAAGTGTAAGTGGTAGCAAGATAGATGCAAATATTGTAAGGGTTCTCATTGTATCATTCATTTCCAAAGAGATGTTTGCGATGTAGAGGTCTCTTACAGAATTAGTAGTATCACGATAAGTCTCGACGAGCTCCACAAGATGGGAGATGTTGTCATATGCTATCTGAATATATTTGACCTCATTTTGGTCTTTTTCCTGTCCCCGCTAAAACTTCTTTCTGTCTTAATCCTGCACGCTGAGCAAGATCTATCAATTTCTTGGATATTGTTTGTGGCTTTATTTGCTGACATTTTGATATCGAAAACTGGTCCTTAAGTCAAATTTCTCTGATTAAAAAGGAGTCTTGGGTTAATTTCTCACCATATCAAATACGCATATTTAGATATTCGTCTATTCCTTTAGAACATTCGGGGGTTGTAAAAGTAACATATTCATCTTTAAAACCCCTCGTAAACTGTGGTTTTACAAATTCCACCAGGGTAATTAGATCATCCGATTCAATCCTATATAAATTCCTTAATCTTAATTCAGGTATGGCTCCTACTCTCATACCATACCAGTGGAAGCTAATAACAGTATAACGGCACGCATTCTTTCATCTGGTATATCTAATAATCTGTGAATCTCTTCATGTGTATAGCCCTATCCTTTTTTGATCTCCTAAACTCTGGCAAATACTGATTTATTTCATCTGTATTTAAAATCACGTGATTTATTTTATAGTATTTGCACTTGGCAGAAATATAGTAGTGAATTGCAGTAAATCCCTTTCCTTCTATCTTCTTGGATATTACAAAATTAATTATATGCTCCTCTATCTTCCTATGGTCTGTCTAACGATCACATTCAATAAATTTATTTGAACCTGGGAATTCAAAATATTTATTCAAATATACTAAATACACTCTCTTAGTTTGTTCAGACTTGATAGACTGTTGGAATAGTTTCAATTTTGGTTCTAAATTTATTTTTTAGTCTGATTTTGTACTAATTTCTGCATAATTCTACGATATTTCTATGCAACCAGAAGTAATAAAGGTAGTATATGCCCCATAAATCGTCAATTTTATTGAGGATATAACCTATTGTGGAAACATGACCTATTTCCTGTATGGCATGCTGGATTTTTTGAATCTACCAGATAAATTACTGAATCATGATCACAATCAACTAGGATATCCTTCACTTCTTGGATATTTCCAGATTCTTCTCCTTTCATCCAGAGTTTTTTACGAGAAATGCTCCAAAACGAGGCATTTCCTGTCTTGACTGTATTTTCTATTGCAATTCTATTTGCGTAGGCAAGCATCAAAATATCTTTAGTTTTAATATCTTGGACTACTACCGGAATAAGCCCATTTCTCTTCACAAAATCTAGTTTATCTATGAATTTCTCATGAATCTTCATAAGCATTCGTTATTAACCTACAAGATAAGTCCTTATGTATTGAATATAAGTCTAGCATCTTACAGGGTTCAGGTAGTTGTTTAGTATCAGGACAATAGCTGGAAGCTGATTTGATATCTTTCAGTTTTCTAGATGCCTAAAAATTGTTTCTCCATAACCATAAGCTCGAATTAAATGTCTTCAGTTTTTTGTCATGGAACAAAACTTCAAATCAGCTTAGACTTAATAAATTCTGACTGTTGATTAACCGAATACAAAATTGGTAAAGATATATACACTGAATTATACTTGAATACTAGATTTTCAGAGTTAGACTATCTTGACTTAATACTAGTGCGATCATTATGGGCTAATAATAAAGCCGTGAATATTCCACGTAATTAATTTTATCTTCTGAAATAATTAAATCCTTGTGACATTTATCGCACAAAAAGTATTCGTTACTTGCAGGTAATTCTTTTCCACATACACTACAAAACTTTTTCAATACTGTCACATCTGAAATACTAATCTATAAAGTTAACTCTGTTTATCAATATATAATAGGAGTATTAGTATTTCTTTTCATATTTTAATTGAGATGTATGTTATTTAAGAATCTGAAATTACCGTCTTTTCAATTTTCATCTTTTAATTTATTGATTTTCATTTCTATAAGATCAAAACCTTGTTGCCAAAAAGAGGAATCAGTGATATTAAATCCAGAATCTCTAAGCAATGTTTCTGGTTTTTCCGATCCTCCTGCAGATAATATCTTGAGATATTTTGAAATAAAGGATTTTCCTTCTTCTAGATATTGTTGATAAAGTGATAGCACAAGTAAATTTCCAAAGGAATAAGCATAGCAGTAGAAAGGAGTATGGAAAAAATGTGGAATATATAGCCATTCCCATTTAAAATCCTCTGAAATACGTATTGAATCTCCAAACTGGGTTTTTAAATTATTCATATAAAATTCAGATATATTGTCTATAGTAACACTCCGTTCAACAATTTTCTTATGTGCTTCTATTTCAAAAATTGTAAAAAATGCCTGTCGCATAATAGTTGCATACATATCATCAATTTGTTCTGCCAGGAAAATCTTTTTCTTTTCTCTATTTAGTTTCTTGTATATTTCTTCATTGAGAAGCATCTCTCCAAAAACAGATGCAGTTTCAGCTAATGGGAGCGGGGCATGTGATACCAAAATTGGCTTATCGTTTGCGAACATGCTATGTATTGCATGCCCAAATTCATGAGCCATTGTAGAAACATCTCTCATCAATCCGTCAAAATTTAGTAGTACATAAGGAGTTCTTTGTGGAGAAACAGTATAACAAAATGCTCCCCCCGTTTTTCCATTCCTAATTTCAGAATCAATATGATTTTCTTTGAATAAGCGCTCAGTGTAGATGCCAAATCTTGGATCAAATCTATGAAAAGTATCCACTACTAATTTTGCAGCATTCTTAAAAGTAATTTTAGGAGCATTTTCACTTGAAATTGGTGCATATAGATCATACCGTCTCAGTTTTTTGACTCCAATCAATTTTGCTTTTTCCATAAAATAATCGTGAAACAAATGCGCATTTTCTTTACAAACTGATAACAGTGTCTCAACGGTAGTATCATCGATGTTATTATAAATATTCCTGACTGAAATCGGAGAATTGAACCCTCTAATAGAAATATTTTCATCTTTCCATTGAGTTACTAAATTTTGGTAAATATCTCCCAATACGCCACTATTTTTCTCATATGTCTTGAATAATGCCTTATAAGCATATTCCCTTTCTTTTGCTTTTGAGCTCCTTATTAACGAAAGAAGTTTTTCTTTATTTGTGAAAGTTTTAATTACCTTCTTATTTGCTCGTTTCTTAACTAAAGTAAATTCAAAATTATTAGTCATTCTATCATAAATTTTCACGAGAGCACTTGGGCCTGTTACTTCTAGGGTGTTAATAATTTTCTCTTCCGACTCATTCAGTGTATATTGTGCAACTAGTCTTTTATGTCTTAAATATTCCCTATAAACAGTGGAGATGCTGTCGATTAATCTTTGGGAATTATTCTTGTCAAGCTCTTTCTTGAACCATAAATCAAAAAATAAAATCTGGTTACTAATTTGTGAACTTAATTTTTCCGTTTGAAGTACAAGAGCAGCAGCTTCGTTGGATGAAGTATCGGCGGCGTATTTAAGATGCGCAAAACTATTCACGGTACTCAGGTCTTCCAGAATATTCTCTGTCTTATGCACTAATCCTTCAAAAATCGAGATGTTCAAATCTGGTTTTAGGATTTGCCTGTTGGGTTCAAATTTCTTAACATTTTTTTTAATACTACCAACTAATTTTTCAAATTTCTTTGTTGAGCGCTCATCGACTAAATCAGTAAGAACCCATTTTCCTAATTTAACATTTGAGTAATTTAACATTACTACTTTTCATCTTTAAACGGTACTTAGTCTTTAATGTTTTTCTGATCGTTGAGGTGCGCCAAGTCGTTAGATACAGATTGAAACAAGTATATAATCATAATATAGCCAATATAGTTAATTTTGAATATAGTTATATATCTTGAATATGATAGATAAACTACCATAATGGTTTTCAACATAGGCATAATGGTCAGGCTGACAATACTCAGTAATTGAGGTGTTATCTGAACACCTAAACTGATTAAAAATGCCATCCTTCTATGTTGAATGAATTTGGATTCTTTACATCTTAAAAATTATTTATTTTTCAAATACTCGTTTTTCATTTGCTCTACCCATCCATTTTTCTTTGAATACAGCCTTTTTATGGATCGTTTTTTGCATTCCGATAAGACATAAGAGGATATAATTGGAAAACAAATTGAAGAATCTCCATAAACTATTACATTGTTTCTATGCGAGGTCTTTATTTTGCCCCAGCTTTTTCCTTCTTGTATGGTCGCCCCCGATAAACCCCCTGTATCAGGTCGTGCGTCGGTTATTTGTATTACATAATCGTGCCCACCTTCTTTTAATTTTAATATTTGATATAATGCTGGCCCCGTTTGTTGGAAAAAATTTTTAGGAACTCCACCCCCTAATTCGATACCACCGGATACTTTACTCTTCCAAAGTATCGCTGTTGATTCAGCTATATCCAACATTACGTTTGGAAATCTTGTTACATCCTCAAATATCAAGGGCAACATATTGAGTCCTATAGAAGAATCACTTATTGCAGGAATAAAGACTGGTACATCATTTTCGTATGCCGAAACAAGAAATGATTTTTCTGGATTTATTGAATTTTCATAAGCTGCTTTGCCAAGTTTATGAGACAGATCGGCCGTCGAGTAAGGTTCAGAATGGCTCTTTTCAATTTTTTTTATTTCTCTTTGAACAATAATGTCCTGGGCCTGTAATGTGCCTACTTCTTTTATATATACATCATAGATTCGTACTATCTGCTTAGAATATAGGACATCATCGTCAACCTGAAAATGACCTTGCCTTACAGGCAAGTCGTAGGCAAAGTGGAGATCATGGTAAACATTTGCCCCAGTTGTTACTATCCAATCTACAAAACCATTTTTGATAAGAGTCCTGATTGTGTTCCCCATTCCAATAGGTGTTAATGCCCCCGCCAGGGTCAAGCAGGTAGTGCACCCACTATCAATCATTTCTTTCATGATATTTGCAGCTTCAAAAAGTCGTCTTGCATTGTATCCTGTTGATCCGAAAAAATGAACCAATTGTGATATAGTCATATTTTTCGAAATAAGTGGAGGGTCAATTTTTTTACCTTTAAAAGAATGTGCGCCGTTCACCTGTAATGATGTAGTAAAGGTATTAAAAATTTTATCTGAATTGATGTTTTATATGATATGAAATCTAATTGTCCATACAATTATCTTATGATAAACGTAAGGATTTTAGAGGACTGGTTCCATAATCATTTGCTACCCTCTTCTCTTCATACATACTGCACTCTATACATTTTATCCCATTGTTTATTTTAACCGTATCTCCGCCACAATTTAGACACAATGAATACAACAGACCAAAATTTGTTCCATCTACAGCCATATGAATCGAAGAATTCATTAAACTGGTAACTTGACCTCGGACAATGTCGCCAATTCGATAAATCGATTTTGCTTTCCTATTATATCGATCTCGATTCCATCCTTTACTATTTCCCATTCTCGCTGAAGCGATGGCAGATAGACCTGCAGTATACATTTTGTTATTAAGGGAAAATAGCTTGACTGATATCATTGATCCAAATAACATCTCCACAAAACCCATAACAACATCTCCAATTTTGGGGAATTCTCGCGAATTTATTGGATCAATTTTAATCGCCCTTCTCTTAAAATCATATTCCTTTTTACCCAAAACACTTGATCTAATAGTTCCATCAAGGATGAAAGTATTATTCCCAGCTTGGAATTCTTCAATTTCTGCTATATATTCACCTGGAAAGACCATGCCAGATGTCTTTTTCTTCATATAAAAGTAGTTGACACCAGATGTAGTTATAATTGTTACAGGTCAACGAGGAGCCATATGAAGAATAACATTTGAACCTTAACTTCTAGCCTTTGCTAAGACCGAATGCAAATCCCGCTGCGAAACCTCCAGTTAGTGGAATACCAGAATTTGAGACAGCATTTAAAATTTGGTCGCTTATTCCAGGAAAGAATGGAGTATTCAAATTAAAACCATTAAAATTAGTCATTAAATTCCCTATAGTTTCTTCCACCTTCGCCCAATTTAATGCAATTAGTCCATTGTACTGCAAATAGTAAAACATACCAACTAATAATCCAGAACCTATGATTATTATTTTTAGTATTTTCTTCATAGCGTATCCCATCAAAAAACCCAAGAATCCTCCTATTCCTATAGAGGTCGCTAGCCCTCCTATTCCTAGAGAGGTGGCTAGTGAGCTAAAATCAATAAACATCCTAATGAATTATCTCAGAACCATAAATATATGCAATATAGACATTTTTATTGATATCTTTTAACAGCATAAAGTTATGGTTTTTTTTGAGCAAGCTTAATTGCAATGATATCTTAGATTACAATAAATTAGTAGTCAGTTATGAAAAAAATGTCCTGTACAATCGGTTTTCTAGAATCTCTTATTTCCCCAAATCAAACAATCTATTAATAACCTTCTTTTATTTCTAGATGTGAAATTCATAGAATGGTTCCCTTTTTATCAGCAGATTAGAATGGAATATGGATATAGTACCGAAAAAGACCAGAAGGCTGCCGAAATGCTCAGTAATATGATAAAGAGGAAAGCATTACGAGTGTCTCAAATACAAAAGAAAATAGAAGGAAAGGAAATACTTGTAATTGGAGCAGGTCCAAGTCTGGAAAAAAATATTGAGTTTATTAAGAAGAATAAAAAATACGTAAAGATAGCTGCCGATGGCGTAGTTGAGATGTTATTGAATAATAAGATTAGACCAGACTTAGTCGTTTCGGATCTTGATGGAAATCCAAAATATCTAAGGATGGCTGAAAAATTGGGAGCAATAATGGTTATCCATGCTCATGGTGATAATATCGAGAATCTGGAAAAAAATGTTCCTAAATTTAGAAAAATAATAGGTACGACTCAGGTAATGCCAACTGAGAACGTATATAATTTTGGAGGATTTACTGACGGGGATAGAGGTGTCTTTTTGGCTGAAGAAATGAGGGCAAAGAGTATTACCTTAATAGGTATGGATTTTAATAGCAATCCAAGAAAATTCTCAAATGATCATGATATTGATTTTGAATTAAAGCAAAAAAAGTTAAAGACTGCAAAAAGATTGCTTGAAATGTTAGGAAAGCAATCTAAATCTAAATTGATAAACAAATCAGGTACAAAAATAAGGGGTATAAACTCCCAATAATGAAATACTCATAGTCCACCATAAAATTAGGTAAATGAAAGCAATTTTTCATTATTAATTGATGTGAAAAACTATTATATGTTTTTGATATATTGAATCCTGTCATGTCAAGCTTTTCAGAAGATGATATTCGACGTGCAGCAGAGGTGCGTGAGTGGTTGATTAAAGAGGTTACCAATAAAAAAGAGGAACTCGATAAACTTCGTAACATACTTCTAATCGTTGATTCTTTGCTAAAAAAAACAAGTTTCATAACCGCATCAGATCTAGAATCTTCTGCTATTAACTTAAAGGATAAAATTGTTCCAGAATTCCAATCGGTTCATGAAAAAGAAATTACCCAAACCAAACCCGATTCGGATTCAACTACAAAGTTAACAAGTACAGATAACCCCCATGATCATAATCAGGACGTAGAGATTAGATCCTTAAAGCGCGCAAAAGATAATTTTCTGATATCTAATGCGGAATATACTTCAACATACGTAAAGTTACCTTTGGTAAATGATACAAATTTAAATATTGATACTCCTCCGTTTAAGTCTTTTTTCATAAATCGTATACTAGAAGGTATGAAGACAAAAGATAGAGAAAAGATTCAAAAAGGTGAAATTAATGCGTCTGAAATCATAGACTATAAAGTAGACAGTGATCAAAATGGAAACATAAAGAGCATTACAGTTTCAAATTATCGAGAAAAAGAACGGCTTAATGAAATTCTTAATACAGCAACATGGGTTTTTACAAGAATGTTAGAAAAAGGAAATTAACGTAGTTATGGATAAAATTGTAGTACTTGATTTTGGATCACAATATAGCCACCTGATATGTAGACGAATTCGTGAGTCCAATGTATATTGTGAACTTTTACCATATAATTCTCCTATAAGCTTGATTAAAAAGTTAGAACCAAAAGGAATAGTGTTATCTGGTGGTCCTACGAGTGTATATCTAAAAGGTTCTCCAAAGCCAGATAAGAAAATTTTTAAAATGGGAATTCCTGTCCTGGGAATATGTTATGGTCACCAACTTATTGTTGATGAATTTAATGGAAAAATAAAACGTTTTGATAATAGGGAATATGGTTATGCCGATCTGGTAATTGACGATAATTCAGACTTATTTAAAGGGATTAATAAGAAAATAAAATGTTGGATGAGTCACGCCGATGCAGCTGAAAACATTCCCAATAATTTTAAGATATTAGCCCATACAGAAAATTCCCATTCTGCTGCAATAGCAAATCAAGATAGAAAATTTTATGGAATCCAATTCCATCCAGAAGTATCACATACTGAAGAAGGAAATAGAATGCTGAGAAATTTTTCCCATTTAATAAGTAATGCAAAACCTGATTGGACAATGCAAGGTTTTATTGACTTTTCCATCAAAGATATCAGAAGCAAAATTCATGAAGATAGTGTATTATGTGCCATTAGTGGTGGAATTGATTCAACAACTCTGGCTGTTTTACTAAATAAGGCAATAGGTAAAAATTTGACATGCGTCTTTGTCAATAATGGATTATTAAGATTAAATGAAGAAGCATTGGTTCCTGAATTAATAAAAAAATATCTTGATATTAATACCGTTAGTATTAATGCAGAGGACCTATTTTTATCGAAGTTGAAAGGGATAAGTGATCCTGAACAGAAGAGAAAGATTATTGGAGAAGAATTCGCTCAAGTTTTTCTGGAAGTAACAAGAGATTACGGCCCATTTCAGTGGCTCGCGCAAGGTACCCTGTATCCAGACGTAATCGAAAGTGGCTTTTCAAAAGGTCCCGCCGCTGTCATTAAGACGCACCATAATGTTGGAGGTTTACCTGAGTGGCTTAATTTGAAAGTGTTAGAACCGTTCAGGAGTTTGTATAAAGATGAAGTAAGACAAATTGCGGCTCTATTAGAAATCCCAAATGAATTCATAAAAAGACATCCGTTCCCAGGTCCAGGATTAGCGGTTAGAATTATTGGTGAAGTCACTGATGAAAAAATTAGAATTGTCAGACATGCTAGCAATATCGTTGAAAATGAATTAATGAGATCAGGGTGGTATGATAAGGTGTGGCAAGCATATGCAGCAGTTGGCGAAGACCTTGCTGTTGGTGTACTAGGTGATGAAAGAGTATATGGTCATATAGTAATAATAAGGATAGTGGAATCGTTAGATGCAATGACGGCTGACTGGTCAAGATTACCCTATGATTTGATATCCAAAATTAGTAATAGAATAACAAATGAAATTAATGGTGTAACTTGGGTTACTTATTCAGTATCAAGCAAACCACCCGCTACTATTGAACCACAATAATTATTGATAATGGGCTTGGATGAAATCCACTGCTTCAGCTATCGCAGGTGGTTCGAATTCTCTTTTTCCAATATATAATGAAGCATATGCGTTTGAAAATAATAACCTTTCAGTTGTATCAAAACCCGCAAAATATCCCAGGAGATCTGCGGCGTCCCAACAATCCCCAGATCCTGTTAGTTTCTTAGGCACTGTATTAAAGGAATTAACAAATAGGACGTCCTTTCCGTCAGACCATGCAGCACCGATCCTCGTATGGAGATCGATTTTGAGTCCAAATTCGGATGACAATGTTTTCACTGCTTTTTTTACATTTTCAATATCATTCAAGTCCAGAGATAATCGGGAATCTAGATTACATGCTTTTAAAAGCGAAGTACATTCATTCTCATTAATACTTAATACGTCTATTGAATGGCTCAATTTCTTCAATGTGTCTCTAAATTCCTCTTTTCTGGTTTCTATATCAGCAGGATCCAAGAAATGAAATGCTTTAGGGGAATTAGTAAATAGATGGTAAGCTAGATCGGTCCCCTTAAGATTGCTTCCCCAATTTGTCAGGACAATACATTTCGCAGAATTTATTATCTCTAGATCGTTTGGCAGACTAATCATTTCAGGACCAAAATTCTTATTGTCACCTACATCACTTATCATTACATTTGCGTATGATTCTTCGTTGTCATGAAACTCAAACGATGTAGTAGACCCGTGTTTACCATTTTTTATTAGCAGATTAACACTTGTTCCAAACTTTGAGAAGATCGCGTGAAGTATTGGTGTTCCAATTTTATCTGCAACAGTAAATAATGTCACGGATAATCCCATTTTAGCCAAACAGTAAGCAACATTAACTGCATTCCCACCCTTAATATCAAAAGTATTTGCTCCCCTTATACTTCCTCCTCCAATTGTTGTCTTGCTGTTAATCATTCTAAAGAGTTCGTCTTTAGAATTTATTTTAATAATCCTGTCTAAAAAAAAATCAGGAAGTACAACTATTTTACCATCAAATTTAAGCTTCTTTAGTTTTTCGAACATCTGATAAAATGACTATATGTTTATATTTTTATTTAAAACGTTTCAATACTCAAAAATGAAAAAGATATTCCTGAAGCTGTCTTGTAGAAATTTGATATGAAATTAAAAATAAAGTTACTCCATATCCATTCCGCCCATTCCGCCCATTCCGCCCATTCCGCCCATTCCGCCCATTCCGCCCATTCCGCCCATTCCGCCAGGTGGACCAGCAGGCATCTTGGATTTACTGGAAGCTATAACATCATCTATTCTTAAAAGCATATTAGCGGCTTCTGTTGCGGATTTTATTATTTGTTGTTTAACTACTAGAGGTTCTATCACATTCTGTTTATGCATATCAGTAACAATAGTATTAATAACATCTATTCCTGTCCATTTTGAACCCTTACTCTGTTTGGATCTAAGTGTAGTCATGGTGTCGATTGGATCCATTCCTGCGTTTACCGCTAATGCTAAAGGTATTGTGTCTAGAGCATCTGCATACTTTTGAACGGCTAGCTGTGCCCTGCCTTCCATGTTGCTAGACCATTGGCGCAATTCATTAGCAACAAAGGCTTCAGGAGCTCCACCGCCTGCTACTGCAACAGGATTTTCTAAAATGTCTTTTACTACCATTAATGCATCGTGAATTGATCTGTCTGCTTCGTCGACAACTCTTTGAGATCCTCCCCTGACCAATATTGAAACGGCCTTCGGATTTCTACAACCCTCAATGAAAACCCACTTATCCGTTTCAACCTTTCTTTCCTCTACAAGATCGGCTGAACCTAAATCTTTGGATGTAAAATCGTCTAAATTATTAACAATTCTAGCTCCGGTTGCTTTGGACAGCTTTGACATGTCACTTTCTTTGACTCGTCTGACAGCAAGTATGTCCTCTTTTGCCAAATAATGTTGTGCCAAATCATCAATACCTTTTTGACATAATACAACATTTGCACCAACTCCCTTGATCTTGTCAGCCATTGCTTTTAGCATTCTATTTTCTTCTTCAAGGAACATTTGCATTTGTTGTGGTTCATTAATCCTTATCTCAGCGCTCATCTCCGTTTTCTCTATCTCTAGGGCAGAATTTATCAGAGCAATTTTTGCCTTTTCTATCTTTTTGGGCATACCCGCATGGACAACTTCCTTGTCTAGAACTATTCCTTTCACAAGTTTACTGTCCCTCATAGATGTACCCGCTTTCTTTTCCACTTTAATATTATCCAAATCCACTCTTAGCTTCTTGCCGTCATCTACACTTTCAGCAACCTGTCTTGCTGCATCAACGACCATTTTGGCTAATGTCGGACTATCATCAGAAACGAGCTTTGAATACATGCTTGTCCTTGCAATATTTGTCAAGGCAGTTTTATCATCGACATCAATTTTAATTCCTATTTTTTGTATAAATTCAAGAGCCTTTTCCGCGGCTGCTGTATAACCATCTACAATAACTGAAGGATGCACATCCTTGTTTACCAATTCCTCTGCTTTTTCCAATAATGCTCCAGCGAAAATAACTGCCGACGTAGTACCGTCTCCCACTTCATTGTCAACGGATTTGGCCACCTCTACCATCATTTTTGCAGCAGGATGTTGAACATCCATTTCCTTAAGAATAGTAGCACCATCATTAGTGATTGTAACATCGCCAAGCGTATCTACCAGCATCTTGTCCATGCCACGAGGGCCTAGACATGTCCTTACCATTTCCCCAATGAGTTTAGCGGCGACTAAATTATTTCTCTGTGCTTCCTTACCTTTACTTTCTTTGGTTCCTTCCTTTAAAATTAAAACTGGCATTCCACCAGCTGTTGCTTGAATTGATTCCAACTAACATATCACCTTAATAGAATACAATAGATTTTATCATGCCTCTTTTATAGTTTTAGAACGAACGAATTCGCTTAGTGTATCAGGATTAGGTCGATCAAAGCTCAGGTTAGCACATGATCTAGAATTCCAGGTTGATATTTTAATTCATTTTATGAAATTTCCAATCACGCAAAATAGCACCTTGGGTGTTTATTATCGTACTCTATTCATAGGTGCCATCTGCAAATTAAATATCCTGATAATGCTACATTACCTGACTAATTCATGTTTAAATAATTGAGCATTCATATTGCCTCTAACCATAAATCTGTCGAGGTACAAATCATTGATTCCACAAGTGACTGTCACAGATCGGCTTAAGAATTACTATGAACTGACTAAGCCAAAAATTTGGTATCTCTTGGTTTTTACAGCTTTTGGGTCAGCTGTAACTGCATCCTATTTAACCGATACCTTTCTGTCCCCACTCCAATGGGTCTTTCTTCTTGTGGGTATAGTTACTGGGTCTGCAGCTGCAGACGCTTTAACCGGATATAATGATCGTGATATAGATGCCATAATGGATAGGACAAAAGCTCGCCCTATTCCTTCTGGAAGGATTTCTCCCAAGAATGCACTTATTTTTGGTCTGCTTTTAGCAGCTATATCCCTATTCTGTGCATGGTCAATTAACTACTTGACCTTGGGACTTATGGCATTCGGCCTTTTCGATAATATTATAGTATACAGCAAGTGGTTGAAACGAAAGAGTCAAACCAATATTATACTTGGAGGTTTCTCTGGTGGTATTCCAGCATTAATAGGCTATGTAGCTGTTACAACAGAGAATATAGAGATAGGCTTAGTAATGGCCGGATTAGTTTTCTTATGGATCCCGACACATATTTGGAGTTTGGCATTGCATGTAAAAAAAGACTATACAAAAGCCGGCGTACCAATGCTCCCCGTTGTTGCTGGCGAAAAAAGATCTGTACAAGTGATAGCCGGAACAACCCTCCTAATGGTTGTATTTAGCATTATACCCTTTTTCTTAAATCAATTTGGTTTGATCTACTTTGTGACTGCCATTTCGGGAGGAATTATAATGATAGTTGCGTCATTATGGCTATTGTTTAGACCCAATGAGAAAGCTTCGTGGCTACTTTTCAAAATCTCTAGTCCCTATTTGACTGCATTGTTTATTGCATTCATGGTAGACGCTATATTTCAGTAGGTATAATTTTCACACTCATATAGAATTCTTGCAATAACCACATGCGATTCTAAACTGTATGGACTTATCGAATATAAATTGCTACATGTTTGATTTACTGTTTCTGAAAAATGTCCTCGCTGGAATCCTCCGACCACAAAACAATAATTCTTGGAATTATCAACTACGTTATTCCTCAGAATATCGCATATTTTGCTTTTTGTTCCCTTTACAGAGAATCCGAGAACTAAATCTGGTCTAATTATTTTCTGTATCAAATCATTAAACCCAACATTGGCTCTTAACTCTATCAAATTAGGTGACTTGTTATTTTTGTGCTCGTTAAAAATACTAATCATCAGTCCTTCAAATCTGAAATAACTTTTTGGTATTCTCAATTCTTCATTTATTATTATTAATTTATTATCAATTGTGGATACATAAACTTTCAATTTTTTCTGCTTAAATAATGGGGTTGAGAGCGCTTCAACCAGATCGAAATGCACTATATCTGGTCTACCACGTTTCCACCATTTCTGAATATTTTGTTCAACCATTGCTTTATGATGATAACTAATGTCTAAGAGAATCTCATTGGAGTCTCTACCAACTCTTTTGCAGTGATTCTTTATAGAGGGATGATTTCTAAGAGTTTGCGGTACCAATTCTATTGCTGCTTCAGCAATCACCAGTGAATACAATCAAGTTTACACGAAATTAATTTGAAATTATGCCATTTATTTCATAGCATTTTAATATATTAGGACATATCAACTAGATCGACAATAGCTCAGGTAGGTGTATTGATTTTTAATGAATAGGAGGAATATAGAAAGAATAGCAACTGAAAGAATAAGAATATTGATCGATAATGCATTGAGCGAAATAGATGATAATGAAGCCTTATCGCAGTCTTATGCAAAATTGGCTCTGAAAATAGCAATGCGTGTTAGAATAAGAATGCAATATTCGATAAGCCAGCTATTTTGTAGAAAATGTAAGCAATTTATTGTTCCTGGAGTTAATTCCAGAGTAAGAATAGGTAGAACTAAGGTCAAATGTGTTAGAATTACTTGTCTGAAATGCAATCATGTTTATCGAAAGATAATTGTAAATTAGAGATTTTATTAAGTCTAGTTAGGTGAGGGCAACAATTCGTCTTGTTACTTTGCTTCAATTTCTTTACTACGGCAAAGAATGTTAAATAGTTCTCTGCATATTACAATCCTTGCGTTTCATCAAAGGATTTCCAAACACGTTAGCGAGTTTATTGTTGGATTTATGTTAAAAAAGGATTATTACCACCATTCGTTGCGTTAAAAATTTGTTAGAACTTGACTTATCTTAACTGATCTGAATAAAATGATTTATAAGGGAATTTCCAAGAATGTTATAGAATATTATGGCTAAGGCTTATGATATTCCTGCCGATGAATTAATTACTCATTTGGCAGAAAATTTAAAAAAGGATAAAAAAATTGAGGCTCCACAATGGTCTCAGTACGTTAAGACAGGTTGTCATGTAGAAAAAATCCCCCAAAATAGAGATTGGTGGTATATGCGATGTGCATCATTGTTAAGAAAAGTGTACATTAACGGTCCAATTGGTATTTCTAATCTTAGAAGTGAGTATGGCGGCAAAAAGCAAATTGGTTATAATCTCGCACATCATAAAAAAGCTGGCGGTGCGATAGTAAGAAAGGCCTTACAGCAACTAGAAGTTGCAGGTTATATAACGAAAAAGAATAAAGGCAGAATTATCTCTGATGAAGGAATGAAAAAAGTTGATAGAATGGCTACGGAAATATACAGGAATCTTGTGAATTCAAGGCCAGAGCTAGCGAGATACGGCTAGATAATAATTTTATCGTGAGAAGTGCATGTCTGTTTCACCATCAGATAATAACGGCGAAGAGGCAAAAAAACGAGAAGCCGAAGCAATGATGAGACAAAAAGCACTAATGGTCTTACTGGATCAGCAGGCAAGACAAAGACTTACGAATATAAGAATGGTTAAACCCGAACTTGCACTTGCCGTAGAAAATTATCTTATAACAGCTGCTTCATCCGGAAAATTGAATAGAGCCCTAACAGATGAGGAACTTAAGCAGCTATTGATTAATTTACAGCAACCCAAAAAGCACTTTAAAATAAATCGTGTTTGAATTAGCATCTTTATAGTCTTACCATTATCTTCGATGATTTTAAACTAAGTTAACTATATTAGTCTAAGAACTTTTCAAAAAATTCATGAAAGCAGCAGTATTTAGAGAATATAGTCAAGATCCTCTGAAAGTTGTGAAGATAGACGATGTTGACACTCCCAAAATCAAACCTAATGAAGTTATGATAAAAGTAGAAGCCGCAGCATACAACTATAATGATCTTTGGGCAATTTGGGGTGACCCAGTCAAGGTACCACTTCCACATATTTCAGGCAGTGATGCAGCGGGCAGTGTGGTTGAAGCAGGTGACGAAGTTACAAAATTGAAAGTTGGTGATAGAGTGGTTTCTCATTCTAACATGAGCTGTAGGGTATGCGACATGTGTACGTCCGGAAGAGAATATGACTGCAATGAACGACTAATTTGGGGTTTTCAAACCGGTCCTCTCTGGGGGGGTTTCTGTCAATATACACATTTGCCGGAGGTAAATGTTGCCAAAATACCTGATTCTGTCTCATTTGAACAAGCAGCAGCAGTGTCAATGGTTGGGATGACAGCTTGGCATATGCTTGTGGGAAGAGCTAAGATAAGACCAGGACAAACAGTCCTCGTGATGGGAGGAACAAGTGGTGTTGGAATGGCAGGTATTCAGATAGCAAAACTATACGGTTGCAACGTAATTGCAACTGCCGGTAAAAAGGAAAAGATGGATAAATGTACGGAACTAGGTGCCGATCATGTAGTGAATCACAGAGAAGCCGACTGGTATAAAAAAGTAAGAGAGATAACAAAAAAGCAAGGAGTGGATGTTGTTTTTGAACATATTGGAAAATCAACTTTTCCACAAGAATTGAGTCTCCTAAAAATGGGAGGTACATTAGTGGCTACGGGAGCTACAACTGGATATGATTCAACAATCGATCTTAGATACTTATTCTTCAAAGGGACCAATCTACTTGGTTCAACTCAGGGTAATAAAGCAGAATTGGAACAAGTAATTCATTGGACTGCTGTGGGCAAAATTAAGCCACTAATTAGTACAGTTCTTCCATTCTCCGATATGGCAAAAGGACACACCATGATGACAAATGGAGAACAGATAGGCAAGATTGTGACAACACCTCAAAAACTTTAATTTTTATTTTTTTTGTTACTAAATGTTCAGGAGCTTATTATTTATTCCTGGAAACAATGAGAGATTTTTAAAAAAATCAACTAATCTTCGTCCAGATATATTATGCTTTGATCTAGAGGATTCTGTGTCTTCTGATGAGAAAGAAATTGCAAGAACTTTGGTTGCGAGACACCTGGCGTCCCAAGAAGAAGATATGGAATCATCCAATTATGTCAGAATTAATTCATTGGATTCAGGTTTGGTTGACGGTGACCTTGAGCGAGTTCTAATCAAGGGATTGGATGGTATCGTAATACCAAAGGCCAGTAATAGTGAGGAGGTAATTCAAATTATTCACAAAATTGATGCGATTGTATCCAAAAGAGACCTATCCCCAAGAATTGGAATTGTACCATCTATAGAAACGGCAAAAGGAGTAATAAATGCTAGTTCGATTGCTTCAGTCCATGAGAATGTTGTAGCATTAGTTTTTGGTGTCTTTGATTATTTGTATGATATGAATATAGATGCTGAATATGATGATCATATGAGTTACAATTATGCACGATCGAAGCTTCCTGTTGATGCAAAAGCGGCAGGGATAGACGCATTGGATGGCGTATGGCAAAAAGTAAATGATATTGATGGTCTGATTAAAGACGCAGTGAATGCAAAAAAACTGGGCTATTCAGGTAAAACGCTGATTCACCCTTCTCACATCAATCCCGTTCATGATATTTTCAAACCAACTAAGAAACAAATAGAGTGGGCAAAGAAAGTATTGGATGCATTACATGATTCATTTGAAAAGGGAGGTACAAGAGGTGCAATACTATTAGATGGTAAAATGATTGATGCCGTACATTACAAACAAGCAAAGGCTGTTCTAAACGCTTCAAAACAATAAAATATTTCACAAATAAGTAGTTATACTCCTTATCGAATTTTTGCAATAAAAGTATTCGTATCTGTATTTTATATCTATAGATACTAATTTAGTTACAATCTTGCAATAAAACAATCCCAATCTGCAAAAGAACATGTAATAAAATGTGATCACCAAAATGTGACTCAGTAACTATTATACTATTATTCAAGAGTAACAAGGTTAATCGACGCTTATTAATGCATATTTCCTATGGATATTGATGATAAATAGAAAAAGTCAGAACAAGAACATATCAAATTTTGAAGAGAGGTTGACCATGATTGGTTAATTCATATGAATGTTTGATGATTGCAAAGACTTGTAAATCAAATACTACGTCTGGGAAGGTTATTTATACGCTAGAGAATCCCGAGTCGATTATTTATTTGGGCAAAAAAGATATTCTGTTCAATCAATTGATTGCTTGTGAAAAGTTAGTAGATTATGCAAAGGATAACAATGATTTAGAAGTAATCCGGACAGAAATAAATGAGTTAAAATTGATGTTGGATCTTGTATCATAGATTACCTTAGCATATGATTTTTTTGACTAAATCTAATTAATATTTGGAGAAATTGATATTGTTAGAATACAGTCTATATACTGAGCAGCTCCAACCTAAATTAGTGTCTAGTTCACAATCACATAGAGATAGAATTTACATAGTTCGAGACATAATCATGAAACTTGTTGAATATGGTCAGCTTAACCAGACAGCCTTGGTTAGTTTTTGTGGACTAAACTTAAAGAAGCATAGATCAATTTTTGACAAAATGGAGCTCAATGGGATGATAATTAGGACAGAAAAAAGTTTAGGGAAAAGAACTGTAACGGTTTACAGTGCAACGCAAAAAGGATTAGAATTTTGCAGAACTATTATAGAACCCTACGAAAGTCTTTTTCCAAGATCTATTGACATTAATGATAGTTAGTACTGTTTTAGATTAATGAACGTATACGACTATTTTGAAATCGAGAGTTAATCTTCAGATTCTTCTGTGAAACCGAATTCCGACGCGATGGTCCTCTGAATCTCTTCTTTATTAACAATATAATCATTGTATCTTTTATTCCAGGTACTAATCATACGATATTGCCGTAGTCCAGCAAAAATCCAAACTGAAGCGATGGCTATCACTGATCCGAGTAATATTAGTAACACGAGTCCAAATTCATCCTCATCTTCAAGAATGGTAAAGAATGATGAATGAGTTAATAAAAATATAGAAAGAGCTATTGCAATCGGAGCCAATATTAGAGCAGAGATGGATACACCCTTTAACACAGTCCTAATTTTTGATATTTGATCAATAAAACCATCAACCAGATTCAAAATATCAGTACTAGTACTATTTGGTTTAATTTCCCCTTTATCATCTCGAGCCGTTGCCATAATCACCTTTACAATGAACTATATTATTTAGATTCTGGTTTACCCCTTTTATGATATGAATATCCTTTTCTGGAGTATTTGTCATCCCTTTGTTCCCAAACAATTTCAATACCATCCTTAATTGAGAGTTAAACCTTTAATCGATGAAAAGAGCTCAGAGACATTCCGGCAATTCGGTTGAAAACTATTCATAGAAAACAAGCTTTCAAATAGTCCCTCCTATGGAATTAATGAACCTCAACTTCATTTACAGTTTTTATACTAACGATTTGGTTAATTAACTTAAGTTAACATAGTTCAATGAAGATGCAAGTTGAATATCAAATTATTACACTGGAAAACGCCTTTTAATTTAAACCAAGGGAAAAATCAAACATCTTTTAATATTCTAATGATTTACATTTGACTAATGAACATACAGGAATGTGAAAAAGTTTAGAGAACAATTAATTTAATTCATCTTATATATAAAGTATAACAATTATAAAGCAAGAAAAATTATCTGTATCTTAGGTTTAACTGTGAGAACCGATATTCCTTATTATTCTCAAATAGTATCTATAGTAGGAACAATAAGAAGTATAAAATGGAATTTAGATTTTAGCTATTTCAGAAAGTGGATATTAATAGGTTTTCTGTTAGGTGTTATGGCTGGTCTTGGTGCAATAGGGCTATTTCTCTCTGTCGAATTTTTTACAGTTTTATTCCTTCAAATGGGAACAGGATACTCTCCTCCTTTACCGGGTGGCTTTCAAAACACCTACGGTTATGATCTATTTATCGAAAGGCCCTGGCTATTACCACTGATTACTGGTTTTGGAGGTGTGTTAGTTGGTTTGATTACAACCAGATTCTCACCGGAGTCCAAAGGACATGGCACAGATGCTGTAATCGACGCTTATCATCATAAGAGTGGCAATATAAGAGCCCGAGTTCCTCTTGTCAAGGCTGTTGCTTCATCCATCACTATAGGAAGTGGTGGAAGTGGAGGAACTGAAGGGCCCGCAAGACAGATCGCAGCCGGCTTTGGATCACTAATAGGTAAACTATTCAAACTGGATGAGGATGAACGAAGGATTGCAGTTGCTGCCGGCCTTGGGGCTGGTATAGGAAGTATTTTTAAGATTCCGCTAGGGGGTGCCGTCTTTAGTGCTGAGGTTTTATACAGAAGAGACTTCGAAGTTAGAGCCTTAATACCTGGATTAGTAGCCTCAGTAACTGGCTATACCGTGTTTGGATTCGTGTTTGGATGGGATCGTCTATTCTCAATTCCTCTTGATCTAGTGAAATACACCCATCCGGCTTCACTCATTCTTTATGCTATCGTAGGACTTATTTCCGCTGCAGCTAGTGTTGGATATGTAAAAATTTTCTATGTAATCTCGGATTATTTCAGCAAAATTCGGATCCCAAAATATCTGAAACCAGCTGTAGGAGGCGTTCTAGTCGGGATGATCGAATTGTATTTCCTCAGGTTTTGGGCACTTCATATGGATGGCTACAGATAGCCATTAACAAGGATTACACATTATTGCCTCTGTATGTTCTAGGCCTTGTAATTGTATTCAAAATCGTGACAACATCATTGACAATAGGTTCTGGTGGAAGCGCGGGTGTCTTTGAACCTTCCATGGTAATAGGAGGACTTCTTGGTGCATTCATTTGTACAGCGTTTCACTTATTGGGATTGTTTACGTGGATAGATGTTTCTTCTGTAATCATTGTGGGAATGGTATCATTCTTTGGGGCCACAGCAAAAACTCCAATCTCCTCAATTATTATGGGAAGTGAACTAACAGGAGGTTATGCTCTTTTAGCACCTATGATGTTGGCTACATTTGTTGCGTACATCATGTCCGGACAGCACAATTCGATATTCCGAAGTCAAGTATTAAATAGGTCTGATTCACCTGCCCATAGAATGGAGTATCAACGTCCCATACTAAGTGATCTCTATGTAAAGGACGCCATTAGAGCAGCCAACAATAAATTATCTAAAGACGTGTCGAGCGAGGAAAGTCTCCAATTAATGAATCGAAATAATAGTAAAATGATTCTGGTTGTTAGCCAAGAGGACATACTTCAGGGCGTTGTATACAAACATAAGCTATTTGAATTTTCAGAAGAATATCGCAAGTCTGTTAAACTAGAAAGCATTATGATAAAAGATCCGTATTTTGCACACAATTCAGACTCACTTCACAATGCGCTAGTTAGACTTTCGTCAAATGATCTTCAAGAAATGCCAGTGTTATCATATGAAGATAACAAGGTTATTGGAATAATTACTATCTCAGATTTAGTAAAACTATATGACAAAGAAGTAGAGAAGATAACTAAAGTCATGAACCGTTCCAATCTCAATTCTAAAAACGATGATACAATTAACAGCGATCATTTTAGAAATAAATCTACTCGGTCAGAACAATAGAGCTATGTTTCAGTATTTTCACACTAGAGTAAAGAATATACTCAAAGACGGGATGGCGTGATGAGAGTTGTGATATTCTACTAGCGAGATTACTTTTGAATTATAATACTGTTAAGAAGAGAAATATTGCTATTACGATATCGTGCATTATTATGGATTCGGCCAGTCTACGGACTTAATAGTACTTGAATAAATCTAGATAACTAAGCTTCCATAGCATTTGGATAGTATATTTTAGAAATTAGTTTATGATAGCAATCATTACATACGAAACTATCCAGAAATTGATTTAGAGAATGGATATTTTTCTTACAATGGTCGCATTTCATACTCTCCATTGTACAATTATGAATTTTATATTTTAAATAGGTTTTATAGGTCAATTATATTTTACTTTGTGTGGCCAGCGTACAGGAATTTCATATGAATTGATGAAATATCTTTATTACGACTGGAATTCTTGATCAATACTTAATGTTCACTGGTATCGTAGAAGGTACTGGAATTGTCAAATCAATAGTCAAAATAAAGGACACAAATAGGACTGCTGATAATAGGATAGGGATAGATCTAGGAAAACAAAGTAAAGGGTTACAAGTAGGTGATAGCGTAAATGTCAATGGTACGTGTCTTACAGCAACAAGAATTTTGAAAGGCATTGCATACTTTGAAGCAGTAAAAGAAACCATGAAACGAACTTCTTTAGGAATGCTAAAAGTTGGAGATCTTGTCAATCTAGAGAGAAGTTTAAAGATAAACGACAGGATCGAAGGACATATTGTTTTGGGTCATATTGATGGTGTTGGAAAAATTGAGGATATTGTGAAAATTCCTTCTGAGACAAAAATATGGATAAATGTGAGGAAAGACATTGCAAAATTTTTGGTACCTAAAGGATCCGTTGCATTAGACGGTATTAGTTTTACCATTGTTGATATGTTGAAGGGCAATTTTTCAATAGCTTTGGTTCCTCATACGTTAGCCGTTACTACGTTTAAAAATAAACGGAAAGGCGATAAGGTTAATATTGAAATTGATATTCTGAGTAAATATGTTGCAAGATTGCTACCACAAAATTAGTAATTACCAAAAAATCAGTAAACTATATAATGGCTGTTGGCACTTTGAACAGCGTGTCATTAGTTGAAGATGCTGTGAGTTTCCTAAGAGATGGGAAATTTATCTTGATTCACGATAGCAAATCTAGAGAAAACGAGGTTGATATGGTGAAGGCCGCCCAATATATCAACCCTCAAGATATTTCAACAATGAGAAATGACGCCGGTGGTCTTATCTGCCTTGCTATATCCGATGAAATTGCTTCAAAGTTGAAGTTAATATTTATGCATGAATTACTGCATCTTGCATCCAAAAATAATCCTTCATTGTCAAAAATGATAAATTCAATAGCTCCATATGGTGACCGACCCTCATTTTCAATTACCATAAACCATGTTGATACTTTTACAGGTATCACTGATATAGATAGAGCACTTACTATTACGAAGATGTCCGAAATATGTTCTGACATAGATAATTTTGGAAAATACGAATTTTCCAAGAAATTTCGATCGCCGGGTCATGTTCCAATATTAATTGCTGCTAAGGAGTTATTGAAAGGGAGATCAGGTCATACAGAACTCTCTATTCAATTAATGAAACTAGCAAATTTAATTCCAACAGTGGTAATTTGCGAAATGCTCGATTCTGATACAGGTGGGGCTTTAACGATTGAGAAAGCATCAGCATATTCCGCACGATATAAAATTCCATTAGTCGAATCTCTTCAAATAAAACAAACATGTGTGAACTGAGAATATCTTGAGAAGAATAAGATTAGCTATAGTTGTAGCTGAGTTCAACCAAGAGATTACAAATAAAATGCTTTATACGGCCAAAAATCATGCAAAAAATTTAAACATCCATGTAAAAAAGATATGCCAAGTACCAGGTACATTTGATATGCCTTTAATAGTTGAAAAACTTCTTAAAAATGAACAAATAGATGCAATTGTCACACTAGGTGCAGTAATTAAGGGAGAAACAGGACATGATATAGTTATAGCTAATAACACTGCAAGATTACTAGCTGATCTTTCTTTAAAATATCAAAAACCTGTTACACTTGGGATTACTGGTCCTGATATGACAGTAAAGCAGGCAAAGGAAAGAATCATCACTGTTCCTAAAAGGGCAGTTGAAGCAGCACACAAAATGGTAACAAGATTAAGAGAACTGGACGATAAAAAAGGTATGTATGGTCGTAAATGACAATTCAAATTACCATTATAAAGATAGAAGGCTATGGTCCATGGACACTAAAGTTGGGAAGCGATAGAGAAGCACAATTACAGATATTTCAAGCAAAGTTATATTGCGATTTGCAAAAAATGTTCTCTAAAAGGGATGCCATTATTTACTTTAATAGATTCGATGAGCTAATTGGGATTACTAACGGACTATCTTTGGAGGATCATCTATCAATTGAACGGGAAATTAATGATTTGCATAAGGACCTAAATATATCGATGTCTATCGGAACAGGTACAACTCCACTGGATGCAAATATTGCGGCGTATTATTCACGCAAAAATAACAACTTGCTAAACAAAAGCAGGTTGATATATGTAAATGATCAAGTTCATTCATTATATAATAATTCAAACAAATTATCTTCAGGTATGTTCGCTCAGATTATACATCTCGATATAGATAATTCTACTAAAGTTAGTAACATACTGTCTCCGTATGAAATTACAACAAGAATAATGAAAATATTTTCTAGTCTTATTGAATTATTTATTGAACAAAAATCCATGACTTTTTTTCTTGGTGGTGACAACTTTATGGTTATCTCTAATACCGTAACAAAAAATAAAGTTTCTCTAATAATTAGTAAAATCTATGAAAGTCAAAACATCAAACTAAACTGCGGGATAGGGGTTGCGCGTACTGGTAGAAAAGCAGTACAAGCTGCAACTGAAGCCTTAGATACAATTCGTAATTTAAGAGATCAAGGAAAAATTCAACATATATTCGAAATAAAATGGATCTAATTATTAGGAACATTAGTCTATTTTTTGGAGAAAATCTCGATTATATAGATAAAGGGTACATAATCATTAACAGGGGAATAATTAAACGTGTTGGCAGTGGAGATTATGAAGGAGGATATGATGACCCGATTTATGAAGGGGAAGGTATACTTGCATGCCCTGGATTTATTAATGCTCACACGCATATTGGTGATTCTTTTGGAAAGGATATAGGTATTGATTCATCCTTTGAGACTAGAATTCATCCAATTCATGGTATCAAAAATAAGATTTTACAAAAGAGCGAGCGAAAACACCTAATCAATTTTATGAGAAGTTCTGCGATATCTATGATGAGAAATGGTGTAGTAGTATTTGCAGATTTCAGAGAAGGCGGATTACAAGGAATAGATCAAATTAAAGAAGCGACATCAGGATTATCTATCAAAAGTATTGTCTTAGGTAGACCAGAGTACTACTACGATATTTCGCGAGATTTTTACAAAAATCGAAAATTTACACCGGACGTAATAAAATTGATTTGTAACATTCTGAATTTCGCTGATGGGTTAGGCATCAGTGGAGCGAATGAAAATACTGACAGTTCATTGAACCAATATAGAGAAATTATTCAGAAAAGATCTTTGAAAAAAAAATACTTAATAGGGATTCATGCTTCTGAATCACTTGAGACAGAAAAAAAGTCAATTACCGTAACGGGGAAAAGCGAAGTGCAAAGAATAATCGGAAACCTTTCACCAAACTTTATCGTTCATTTAACAAATGCATCTGATCTGGACATCAAACTTGTTGCAAAGAAAAAAATTGGAATTGTCGTTTGTCCAAGAGCAAATGGTACGTTGGGGGTGGGAATACCAAAGATTGCCAAGATGCTAAGCCATGGATGTTGTATTGGCATTGGAACAGACAACATTATGATTAATTCACCAGATATGTTTCGTGAATTAGATTATATCTGGAAACTAACCAGAACATTGGAGAATAAGCCAGTTACTCCAAGAGAAATCTTAAAAATGGCGACTGTCAATGGGGCAAAAATTCTTGGCATTAATTCCGGGGCTATAGTAACCGGTAGATCTGCAGATATGGTTTTTATCGACAAGAATAATTTGGATATTTCACCGATGCATGACCCGCATACTTCTATAGTACATAGAGCAAATCCAAATACGATACTCAATGTTATGATAGATGGTAAATTTGTCGATGGGGACATAATTTAATTGTATGTAATCTTAAATGCGGCGATATCAATAGATGGTAAGATTTCTACTAGAAAGAACGATTCGGCAATTTCATCTAAACTAGATTTGGTACGGATTCACAAGTTAAGATCAACAGTGGATGGTATTATGATTGGAATATCCACAGTGCTGGAGGATGATCCTATGTTAAATGTAAGGTATTCAACCACAGGGATGAAGAATCCGACAAGAATCATAATTGATTCAAAAGCAAGAATTCCATTAAATTCACGTATTATTGATTCATCAAAAAAAATTCAAACCATCATAGCTGTAACACATAATGCTTCTTCAAGGAAAATTAAGGAAATACAAAAGAAAGGGGCGCAAGTACTAGTATATGGAAATGGAAAAGTGAATCTTAGAAATTTATTCCAACAATTAGAAAAAATGGGCCTTAAAAAAATGATTGTTGAGGGAGGTGGAGAAATAAACTGGTCAGTATTGAAATTAGGTCTTGTCAACGAATTAGTTGTGACAATATCACCTGTCGTTATTGGTGGAAGAGACGCAAAAACATTGGTTGAAGGCAAGGGATTTACAAATATCTCTGATGGCATTAAAATGAAACTATCAAACACAATAATACAAAATAAAAATGAAATTGTTTTATTTTATAAGCTACGATGAACTTTGATCTTTTGAACTAATATCTAACAAAATCTGCTCTATTTTGTATCTTAGGGCATCTTTAACCTTCTCATTATCTACCATGTTTAGTGGGTTTTTGCAATTTGGACATTTGAAGAATAGTTCCATTGCGTAATCAAATTTTATTCTTGGACAACCTGTATTTCCACAATGATAAAATTCTGAAGATTCTTCATATTCCAAGCGTTTCTGAAGTCTATCCAAAATCTTTTTTTTCTGATTTTCGATAAAATTTTCTGCTTGATCTCTTTTTGCTCTCCATCGATACACAAACCAACCTTTTTTTTCGTCCTTAACTCTAATGCCAGTAATTAAGGCCTTACCAAACATGTCATACAGTACCTTCCTTATTATATTAATCCGCATACCTGTAGCACCCGCTATCTCTTCGTCAGTAGCATCTTCAGTATTCAACAAGGCCTTTGCGACTTTATGATATTCTTCTCCACCTATGAGACTGGCTATCTTAACAAATGGGTCTTCACTTTCAGTTGAATGCATCCAAGTAATTATGTGTCTTTTTTAGTTATATATTTACCGTCAATGTGAAAATAATTAAATTTAGGTAAAAACAGTAATAATGAAATAGTTCGATAAAGTTGGTCAATCTTGCGTGATCCAATCAGAATTTGACATAAATATTCAAAATGAATGATGAAGCCGATTATTTCTAATTTGACAAACTACACATTTATTTAATAATTAAGTTATGGAAATTTGTAGAATAAACTTAAAATTAGTGTTAGAAAAAGTAGAATAAACTCATATTAAACCATAACTGATGATTTAAAATGTAACTATTGAGGCAGAGCCATTTATTTACTAGTTGTTAATTGATTAGTCTGCAATTCATCTCTTACTCTTTGAGACAATCTATTAATCGTAACAGGTTTTTCAATAGTTGAATCTATAATACCTTCTTCCATATATTTCAGGAATAATACATCTTCTTCAAAATTATAAGCACTCATCAATATTGTCCTCACATAAGGATTTGAGGTCTTTACTTTCTTTAATAGCTCCTACCCATTAAGACCAGGCATCCTTAAATCAGCAATTACCAGAGCATAAGCATCCTTGTTATCTGAAAAGTGTTCTAGAGCAAATACAGGATCAGTGAAAGAAACAAGACTAACACTATCAATATTTTCAAACAACGCTTGATGGAAGAGCTTAGTGGTGGCTAAATCATCATCTACAATACTAACAATCCTATTGTTAGAGGACACTGACCAAAATATGAGCTACATTACTTAAGATAGTTTCAAATTTAGGCACGTTCCTATCTTAGCATTTTGTCAAGATAAACTTTCTTTAGTCAACGTGGAGTTGATGTCGGTTATTATTGCATAAGCTGTGATTATGATAAATAAGCTTAATTTTATATTTATCATAATCGAAGCTGACTGGATCATATATTATCGAATACTTATGTAATCACCATGTTACCTACTGAGAGTCAGCGACGAATGACGGAGCCACGTGGCTCTATTAACGGCAGAGATATGCTTAGACAACTAATGAAATTACAAGATACTGCAGCAATTATCGTAAAAATTTCATCTAAAGGTTATACACTAAGCAATGGACTAGACTACTGTTTTGTAGTAGTAGAATACAAGGATGGACGCAACTACTCACTACATGAATATGGAAAAGAGGCAAGAAAATTATACGAAGAGGCCGCAATTATGGGAGGGAAAGAATCACTTTGAGTGAACAGAAAGAAGGTATTGCTGAACTAGAAGATCTCAATCTACAGAGTGCAAAATTAGCAGAAACATATCGCAGAATTTTTTATAAAGTAGATCCTGCTTTAGTTTTTGATCTCGTTACCCGTTTGCAACAAGATCCAAAAAATCTAAAACCAATGTATACTGTTGAAGTGTTCACGAAAGATGGAACAGATCCACAGAAATCAAGAAATCATATATTGCAGACGACTGGATCAGTTCCTGCTATCTTTGATAAGGGAACTCACTATGTCTCACATCACCGTTTGAACCTAGAAATTCTAAAAAAACTGAATGACATAGACTATGTTTTGGAGGTTATGGGTGATTATACTGGTAGTGCAGCATCAAATGGACCACAACATGATATAAGTGACTGGAAGAAAATAAAAGACAAAGTAAATAATAAGTGATGCATTTGCAAAGGCCAGGATAATTTTATCTTTCATTTATTTACTTTGTCACCAGAATAATAAGTCCAACTATCAGGATTGCAGCCGTTAATGTTAATGATAAGATGGTCCATTTTGAGAGGTCATGATGTCCCGTCACTAATTTCACTTTACTTCCATTGGTGCAACCGGTATTTTTTCCTTCTCTGCTTTTTGTTTAGTTTCTAAATATGTTGTAATTGCTTCATTGATTGCTGTATTTCTATCGTTCGTGCAGAGATGACAAGAGATTCTAAGCAGAGAGATCTATTTTTTATTAATTCTTAACTGGCAAGAGTTAATTTGGTTTTTTACTTCCTGACGTAAACCGTTCATACTAATAGGTTTTTGAATAATTCTGTCTATTATTCCCTTCTTTATGTCGATTTGAAGTTCACCAGGTTCAATTTCATAACCACTGGTTATCATGGTTCTGGTTTTAGGACTAAGTTTTTTTATCTTCTTTACCAGATCCAATCCGTTTAGACCAGGCATGATTAGATCGCAAATAACTAGAATATATTTTTCTTTATTATTTGTAAAATGCTTTA
>Ga0137374_10000226_pt1 | contig 52536 bp, 52 predicted proteins | sample SagtaG_20_FD_104811 | JGI IMG/M metagenome (GOLD analysis project Ga0137374, IMG submission 104811) | Vadose zone soil microbial communities from Sagehorn Ranch, Mendocino, California, USA - Sage1_R_100_16 metaG | ecosystem: Environmental > Terrestrial > Soil > Vadose zone | place: USA... | reverse complement strand
GGGGCGGTCGGGACGAGCGGCGCGGTCCACTCCTCGGTGTCCGCCCCGCAGAGCGCCGCGCCGGCATCGGCGAGCGCGCCGAGCACGTCGGGCGCGAACCAGCTCGGGTGGCGGAACTCGAACGCTGAGCGCCCGCCGCGCGGCAGGAGCGCGAGGAAGTCCCGCAGCCGCGGCAGGTCCTTCGCGAACGCCGGCGGGAGCTGGAAGAGGATCGGTCCGAGCGCGTCGCCGAGCTCGGCGGCCGCCTCGTAGAACGCGGCGACGCTCCCCGCCGACCCCGCGAGCCGCTGGAAGTGCGTCACGCGCTGCGGCGCCTTGAGCGCGAAGACGAACCCCGGAGGCGCCTGCGCCCGCCACCCTGCGAGGAGCGCGGGGCGGGGCATCCGGTGAAAGGTCGCGTTCACCTCGACGGTCGGGAGCCGGGCCGCGTAGGCGGCGAGGAAGCGCGCGGGCGGCAGGCCAGCCGGGTAGAAGCGGCCGCGCCACGCGGGGTAGCTCCAGCCGCTCGTGCCAGTGAGAATCCGCACTCCGGGCTAGGATCGTCACGCGTAGTGGCACTGGCACGCGGCCGGATCCACTCCGTCGGGAAGAGCACGGACGACCGCGCGTGCGCCCGGGGGCCGGAGCGGCGGCGGCGCGCCGAGCCGGTCGCGCCTCGTCAGGGGCATGGTGACCGTGGGTGGCCCGCCGACCGTCGCCCGATTCGCCACCTGTCGAAGCGGGACGCGAAGGCGGTCTCCGCCGCGCTCCAGCCAGACGAGGCCGCGCCGCACCGGGATGTGGTGACGGCGCTCCGCCTCTCGGCGGTCGCGCCCGCGCTCGACCTCCAGGCGCGGGCGGAGCCCGCGTCGGACCGCGTCGTCACCGAAGTGCCCCGTTCGGACCCCGGTTCGGACCGTCTGGTTCATCCGGATGAACCGCCGCATGCCAACTCGAACACGGAGCCGGCGCCGCAGGTCGAGCTCGACCACGTGGTGCCGCGGGGCCGAGGAGGCCCGACGACGGTCGAGAACACGAGATGCCTCTGCCGGGTGCATAACCAGCTCGCCGCGCGACAGGTTTACGGAGACAGGTGGATGGACAGGTTCACGCGGAGAGAAGCCACCCCTGGGCCTAGAGAGGCGGAGGCGGGTCCGGCACCGCGGTGAGCGGGCGTCGCCCGAACGCGCTCGCTTCGCGTTCGGTATCGGCGTACCGCGTGGGCTCGACAGCGGCGCCTCGCCGCTGACGGTCCTCGCGACCCTGGAGCCGGCCGCATCCCGCCCGGGCGGGCGAAGCGCGCGCGCTCGCGTCCCGCGCGCTGGGGACGACACCGCGGCGGCGGCGCGGTAACTTCGCGTCCCTCGGGAGGAGCGCGATGACGGCCGGACCGCAGCAAGCAAACGTTCACGACCGACGATGGCGGCGCGCGATCATCACGGTGGCCGCGCTCGCCGCCGCCTGGTTGCTCGGCCAGCTCCGGACCCCGGGCTGGAGTCCCGGCTTCTATGACCCCGGCACCCTCGCGCTCGGCCTCGCCCCCATCATCTCGGGCTTCGTGCTCGTCGAGCTCGCCGCGCTCGCCGTCCCCGCGTGGGACGCGCTCCGCCACGCGGGCCCCGCGGCCCGCGCGAAGCTCGCCGTCGCCGCCCACGCCGTCGCCGCAGCGCTCGCGGTCGTCCAGGCCTACGCCGTCGCGCGGTACGCGACCGATGTCGGTGCGCTCCGGGACGCGGCCGCCCCGCGCGCCGCGGCGATCGCGACCCTCGCCGTCGGGCCGTTCCTCCTCGCCGCGCTCGCGCGCTGGGTGGACGCGCGCGGGCTCACGAACGGCTTCGCGCTGCTCGTCGCCTGGACCGCCGGGGCGGAGCTCGTCGGCGGGTACTCCAGCGCGCTCTCGCTGCCGGGCATGCCGTTCTCGCCGGCCTCGCTCGCGCTGCCCGTCCTCTTCCTCGCCGCGACCGTGTGGCTGTTCGGGTGGGCCCTCCGGAGTCCTGCGAGGCCGCGCGGCGCGTCCGCGCCGGCGATCCCGATGCCGGCCTGCGGGATCACGCCGCTCTCCGTCCCCGCGGCGGCGCTGCTGCTCCCGGCGACACTCTCGGGCTCCTGGCCCGCCCTGCGGCCCCTCGCGGAGGCGCTCCGGCCCGGGTCGAACGCGTCGAGCGCCGCCGAGGCGGTCCTCGCGCTCGCGCTCGTGGCCGTCCTCGGCGTCCTCTTCAACCGGAGCGGCGCGGTCGCGCGCGCGTGGAACGCCTTGCCGGCGGTGCCGGCCGGGGCGGACCTCGTCGCGCTCGCGCGCGCGGCGCGGCGGCGCGCCATCGGCCGCTCGGCGCTCCTCGTCGCAGCGGTCCTCGCCGTCCCGCTCGTCGTCCGGGTCTGGTCCGTCGTCTGGGTCTCGGGCCAGCGTGCCGTCGTCGCGGCGGTCGTGGTCGTCGCGGTCGCGCTCGACGTCGCGCGCGAGTGGCGCGCGCGCCGCGCCGGGGCGTTCGCGGCGGTCTGGCCGCTCCATCGCGCGCTCGAGGCGGAGCCCGTCGTCGCGCGGCTCGCGGCCGCCGGGATCCCGGCGTTCGTACGTGGGAGCGCATTCCGCGCGCTGTACCAGTTCTTCGCGCCGTACGCGCCGGTCGTCGTCTTCGTCCCGCCGGAGCGGGCGGAGGACGCGAACGCGATCCTCCGCCGCGCCTTCGCGTCCGAGCGCGGCGGCGCCGCCGCCGGCGATCAGATCGGCGGCCGAGCGCGGTCGCCGTAGCCGGTCAACTCGACGTAGCCCTCGCCTGCCGGCGCGCCGCCCGCGTCGGCGGCGCGGACCGGCCCCTCCCAGTACCCGAGCCCGGGAACGAGCGCAGACCGGTTCTCGGCCGCCCGCACCTCCGGGGTGACCGTGAGCCGGAGTCCCTCCGCCGGGATCGCGACCTCCCAGCCGGACGGGTAGACCGCGCCGCTCGCCTCGCTCCGCCACGTGCCCGTGGCGCGCACCGACCACTCCTCCGGGGCGAGCAGCCGGACGCGGCCGTCGCGCGCGACGACCGTCGCGTTCCGCCACGAGACGCTCCCGTCCTTGCGCCTGAGGACGTAGAGCATGAGGTCGCGCCCGTCGCGCAGGCGCAGGCTCCACCAGTCCCAGCCGACCTGGTCGGGCGCGAGCTGGGCCGAGCCGATCTCCCGGTCCATCCAGCCTTCCCCGCGGACGGAGAAGCGCCGCCCGTCGAGCTCGACCGTGCCCGCCGTCGCGAGCCGGGTGAACGACACGTAGAGGCTCGCGTATCCCTCCTCGGCAGACTTGCGGGAGAGGCCGTTCGGGCCCTCGAGCGCGGGCGGCTTCATCGGGCGGAGCGCGAGATCCATCGCGAGCGCCGACGCGTCGTCGCGGCCCGCGACCCGGAAGCCGTCGCCCTCGAGGCGAACCTCCCACCGCCCTTCGCTGCCGGGCGGAGCGCGCGCCCACGCGAGCACCGGGTCGGGCGCGGCGGGGAAGCCGCCAAGGAGCGGCACGGCACGCCAGAGCACCTCGGAGTAGCGGTGCGTCCCGGCGGCGACGTCGGTGAGGGCGGCGTGGACCATCACCGCGTCCGACGCCGCCCACGCGGAGTCGAGCGGCGGCGCGGCGGGCGCAAGACCGACGCGGAAGAAGGTGACCTGGAACCCGAGCCGCCGGCCGGGCTCCCCCTCCGCCTCCAGCGTGCCGGTGAGATACCACCACTCGTTCCGATACCCCGGGTGGGCCCGATGGTCGGCCGGAAATGACCAGCGGTGCGCCGGGTCCGCGGGGCGGAAGCCGGACGCGGGGGCCGCGGCGAGCGCGGCCGCGAGCGCGAGCGCTGCGCTAGAGGGCATCGCGGGAGAGCTCCTGCGCGGGCGTCCGGCTCGCGACGAGCGCGGGGTGGAGGCTCGCGGCGGCGGCGGCCGTCAGGATCGCGAGCCCCTGGGCGGCGAGTGGACCCCAGGGCACGTGAACGCCGAGGGTCCAGCCGAAGAAGGCGGGATTGACGCTCAGGACGAGGACGAGGGCGAGGGCGCCGCCGCCCACCGCACCGAGCGCGAGCCCGGCCGTGCCGATCGCGAGGCCGCGCCCGAGAAACAGCGCGGCGAGCTGCGGGCGTGACGCGCCGAGGGCGCGGTAGAGCGCGAGCTCCGCGCGCCGCTCGCGCGCGAGGACGAGGAGCGAGAGCGTCACCCCCGCCGCGGCGATGACGAGGCCCATGAGCTGCAGGAGCCGGGTCACCGCGAAGGTCTCCTCGAAGATGGCGAGCACCTCGGCGCGCAGCATCCGGTTCGAGCGGACGAGGAGCGCGTGGTCGCGGAGGTCGGCGCGGAGCCGCCCGACGGCCGCCTCGGCGTCCGCCCCGGGCGCGAGGTGGAGCGCGGCGTTCGACGGGGGCCCTTCGCCGAACAGCCGCGCGAAGGTCGGGAGGTCCACGAGCGCGGCCCCTCCTTTCGCGCCGTAGTCCCGGTAGACGCCCGCGATCCGGAGCGTCGCCGCGCCCGCGACGCCACGCACCACGAGCCGCCCTCCCGCCGCGAGGCCGGCCTTTCGCGCGAGCGGCTCCGAGACGAGCGCCGCGCCCCCGCGGAGCGCCGCGAGCGCCGCGATCCGCTCGCCACCGACGAGCTCCACGCGGCGCGCGCCGTCCTCGAGCCCGGCGTCGACGCCCGTCACCGTGATGCGCCGGCCCGCGGCGCGGGCCTGCACCTGCCGCAGGAGGTCGACCGTCACGAGCCCCGGCTCCGCGCGCAGGCGCGCGACCACCTCCGGCGCGAGCGTCGCCTCGCTCCGCGCGCGGCGCCACGACGGGGTCGTCACGTACACGTCCGCTCCGAGCGTCGCGTCGAGCCAGCGCTCCACCGAGCCCCGGAAGGACCCGACCATCACCGTCACGCCGACGAGCATCGCCACCGCGACCGCGAGCGCGCCGGCCGCGACCGCCGCGCCCGACGGCCGGAGCCCGAGGGTCCGCATCCCCCAGCGCGCGCCGAGCCGGCGAGGTCGCGCGAGACGCCCGAGCCCGGCGAGCGCGGCGGGCGCCGCGAGCGGCACCGCGACGAGGATCCCGACCGCGAGCGCGAAGGCGGAGGCCGCGAGCCCGGCCGTCGCGACCCGGAGCGCGGCGGCGAGCCCGAGCGCCGCCGCCCCCGCGGCGAGGAGCCGCCCCGCGTTCGCTCGCGACCGCTCCTCGACGCCGAGCGGCGAGAGGAGCGCGCGGGGATCCTCCCGGCTCGCGTCGAGCGCGGGGAGCGCCGCGCCCGCGAGCGCGCCCCCCACCCCGACCGCGAGCGCGAGCACGACGAGCCCGGGCCCGAGCTGGACGCGGTCGATGCCCTCGAGCAGGTAGACGGTGCGCAGGGTGCCGCTCACCGCGGCGAGGTTGGCGCGCGCGGCGAGCCAGCCGAGCGGGATCCCGAGCGCCGTCCCTGCCGCGCCGAGTACCGCCGCCTCCGCGAGCACGAGCCCGAGCACCTGGGCGCGCGTCGCGCCCACCGCGCGCAGGACGCCGAGCTCCTCGCGGCGGCGCGCGAGCGACGCCCGCACTGAGGCGTGGACGAGGAAGCCACCGACGAGGACCGAGACGAGCGAGAGCGCGGTGAGGTTCAGCCGGAACGCGGCGAGGAGCCCGGCGGCCTCGACGGTCCGCTGCTCCGGCGTCGCGACCCGCGCGCGCTCGCCGAGGCGCGCGACGAGGCGCTCCGAGAGCTCCGCGACGGACACGCCCTCGCGGGCGCGCACGTCGATCTGGTGGATGCGCCCGCGGGCGCCGAGGAGGCCCTGCGCCTGCGCGAGGTCCATCACCGCGAGGCGCCGGCTCGAGAGCGGCGCGATGCGCCGCAGGTCCACGAGGGCGCCGACCGTGAGGGTCGCGCGCCGGGTCCCGAGCGACACGCCGATCCGGCTCCCCTCGCGCCACCCCATCTCGCGCGCGAGCTCCGGCGTGACCGCCACCCAGCCCGGCGTGGCGAGCGCGTCGCCGAGCCGGCCGGCGGGGAGCGCCCACGGCGTGCGGGCGGCGGAGACGAGATCCGCGCCGACGAGCTCGAGCCCGTCGCCCGGCCGTCCGTCGAGCGCCGCCTCCGCGCGCCAGAGCGGCGCCGCGTCCCTGACGCCGCGCTCCGCGACGACGTCCGCGAGGAGCGCCTCGTCGAGCGCGCCCGCCCAGCCGAGCACGGTGAGATCCGCGTCGCCCGACACCGCGCGGACGGTGCCCGCGAACGCGCCGAGCGCACCCTGGTTGAGGAGCTGGATCGAGAGGACGGACCCGACGCCGAGCGCGACCCCCGCCACGGCGAGCGCGAAGAGGAGCCGCCCGGCGCGGATCTCCTTCGCGGCGGCGCGGAGGAGGTATCGCCTCACCGCGTCCGCTCCAGCACGCCGGAGTGGAGCGTCCAGATGCGGTCGGCCGCCGCCGCCAGCTCGGCGCTGTGCGTGACGTAGAGGACGGCGCTCCCCTCGTCACGGGCGAGCCCGAGGAGGAGGTCCAGCACCGCCCGACCGCTCTCCTCGTCGAGGTTGCCCGTCGGCTCGTCCGCGAGCAGGAGCCCCGGGCGGCGCAGGAGCGCGCGGCAGAGCGCCACCCGCTGCAGCTCACCGCCCGAGAGCTTCTGGACCGGCTCGCCCGCGCGCCCGGCGAGCCCCACCCGGCCGAGGAGCGCGCGCCCCCGGTCCTCCGACGCGGCGGGAGGGTCACCCGCGACGAGGGCGGGGACGAGCACGTTCTCGAGCGCCGAGAGGTGCGGAAGGAGGTGGAAGAACTGGAACACCAGGCCGACGTGGTCGCGCCGGAGCCGCGTCCGCTCTCCGTCCGAGAGCGCCGCGAGCGGGCGCCCGAGGAGGAGGACCTCGCCGCCCGAGGGCGCGTCGATCCCCGCGGCGAGGTGGAGGAGCGTCGACTTCCCCGAGCCGCTCCGGCCGGTCACCGCGACGACCTCTCCCGCGCCGACCTCCCCGCTCGCCTCGCGCAGCGCGCGCAGGACGGCGCCTCCCGCGCTCCGGTAGTCGCGCGAGACCTTGCGAAATGCGAGGACGGGGGCGGCCACGGTCGAGGTCGCGGGGTCGTCCCCGGGGACGGCGGCGGCCGGGCGCGGGCGCACCCCCGTGAGATGCCGCGGGGCGGCGCTCGCTTCAACCACCATTTCGCGGCCTGCCTCCCGCGGGCGGGGGCGCCATCCCAGGTCGACCGGGATCAGCCGGAGGAGGTCGTCCGCCGGCGTCGCGCCGAGGAGCGTCCGAGGCATCGCCCGCGGAACCTGGACGCCATCACCGAGAGTCGCAAGCGAATCCCAGGGGGGACGGGTGGACGGCGCGCCGGGGCGGGTGGTAGCACGTCCGGCGATGGCCCTCCCCGCCCGCCGTCTCCGGCCGCTCGCGCCCGCGGCGGTCGTCGCCGCGCTCGTCGCCGCCGCCGTGGTGCTCGGCGGGCGCCTCCCGGCATCGCGGGCCGCCGCCCGGGAGGGGGCGGCGCGCGCCCGCGCCGAGGACGCCGCGCGCCGGGCCGCGCTCGTTCCCCGCGACCGCTTCGGCGGGCCGCTTCGCCCGGCGCCGCTCGTGTCGCGCGGCCGCCCGGTCGCCGCGAGCCGCCGCGGCGCGGACGTGCTCGTGGACGGCATCTACCGCGCGGGCGCCTGGGGCGGGGGCGTACCGTCGGAAGCGGCGCCGGCGTGGGCGGCGATCCGGATCGGGCCGGGCCCGACGCGCGTGCTCCTCTCCTGGACCTCGTCGCACAACCACGACTACCGCGAGCGGTTCTACGGTGCACCGGTGGACTACCGGATCGAGACCTCCGCCGACTCGACCGACGGCGCGAACGGGACCTGGAGGACCGCGGTGACCGTGCGCGGCAATCCCGTCCGCAGCCGCGCGCACGCGGTGGACTTCGCGGGGCAGCGCTGGATCAGGCTCGCCGTGACCGCCCTCGCGCCCGAGCGGAACGAGTGGGGGCTCTTCCTCGACGAGATCGACGTGCACGACCTCTCGCTCGGCGGCGACGACGTCTGGGTCTTCCTCGGCGACTCGATCGGCGCCGGCGTCTTCGATCGTGCCCCCGCCCACCGGCCGAGCTTCGCGGACCGCGTCGCGCGCGATCACCCGGGCTACGAGCCCGCCATGATCGACGCCGGCTTCTGCCGGGCGCGCACGGGCGAGGTGCTCGCGCGGATCGACGACGTGCTCGCCTGGAACCCCGACGCGCGCGTCTTCGCGATCACCCTCGGCGCGAACGACTCGGACGCCGAGACGTTCCGGCGCGACCTCGATGCGCTCGTTGCGCGCATCCAGGCGGCGGGGCGGATCGCGATCGTCGCGCGGCTGCCGTACCAGACGAGGTACGGCGCCGACTTCGTGAAGCCGAAGAACGCGGCGCTCGACGAGGTGGTCCGCGCGCGCGGCCTGCTCCCCGGCCCCGATCTCGACGCCTGGTTCCGTGCCCGCCCCGAGCGGCTCGAGGACGGGCTCCACCCCGACGCCGAGGGGTCGATCGCCGCCTCCCGCCTGTGGGCGGAGGCGGTCGGATCCCTCTACCCGCGCTGATTCCCGGGCGGCGAGGCGCTCGAGCGACCTCGAGCCGCGGCGCGGGCGGCGCGTCAGGCGCGCGCGGCGTAGCCGGCGCGGGCGAGGAGCGCGTCCTCGTCGAACCAGAGCCTGCGCGCCAGCTCGGCCGCGACGTCGCGATCGAGCGTCGCGCCGGGCGAGCCGGCCCACGCCCACAGCCGGTTCTGCGCCTCCCACAGGTCGAGCCTCAGGCCGAGGCGCTCGGCGAGCGCGAGGATCCCGGCGCACTCGGCGGCGCGCGCCGCCGGCGTGCGCGCCGCGAGGAGGGCCCCGAGCCGCTCGAGGACGAGCGCCTCCACCTGGCGGCGCACCGGCCCGAGCCGGACGTGCGCGTCGAGCCGGCGCGCGAGCTCGACGATCCCCCCGAGCTCGCGCTCTGCCGCGTCGAGATCGAGCTCGCCGGATCGCGCCCGCGCGAGCGCCGCGCCGAGCCGCGCCCCGAGCGTCACGTCCGCCGCCACGCGCAGCGGGCCCGGGATCGGCGAGTCGATCTCCCGCAGGAACTCCATGAGCCGCAGGTTGTCCTCGAACATCTCGACGAACCGGTCCTCCTGCCGGCGCAGGGTCCCCTCGAGCAGCGCCTCGGCGACGCGACGCCGCTCGTCGAGGAAGAGGTCGCGCAGCGTGTAGTCGCGCCCGGGGAAGAAGCGGTCGATCTCGTGGAGCACGCGCGCGAACGAGGCGCGCTCGAGCCGCCCGAAGAGCGCCGCCTCGACCTCGGCGTGCTGCGCCTCACCGCGCCACGGCGCGAGGCCGCAGCGGAAGTCGGCCGCGCCGAAGTGGAGGACGCAGTAGAGGACGTCGAGCCCCTCGCGCGTCATGGCGCTCTCGAGCTGCATCCGCCCGAGGGTGAGCGCCGCCGGGCCGGACTGTGCCCGGCGCCGGGCCTCGAGCCGATACCCGTAGCAGAAGACCGTACCCTCGGCGGAGGTCTCGCGCGCCGCGCTCGCGATGGCGAGGTGGGCCGCGATCCCCTCGATCGTCGCGACGCTCGGGCGGACGAGCCGATCGTACGCGCGGCGTCCTTCCCCGATCTCCGGCCGGTTCGAGGGCGCGCGCGCGAGCGCGTTCTCGAAGGCGGGCTCGAGGTCGAGCCCGGTCGCGTCGCGGGCGAGCTGGATCGCACGCGCGGCGTACTTCAGCACCTGCACGGTCTCGAGCCCGGAGATCTCGGCGAAGAACCAGCCGCAGCTCGTGAACATGAGGAGCGCCTGCCGCTCCATCTCGAGCAGGCGCAGCGCCTTCACGAGCGCGTCGGCCGGGAGCTCCCGCCCCGCCTCGCGCCGCAGGAAGTCCGGCGCGTCCCGTCGCGCGGGATCGAGCACCACCTCCACGTAGCGATCGCGCGTCGCCCACGGATCCCGCACGAGCGCGCCGAGCTCGCGCTCGTACACCTCGCCGAGCCGGTTCTGCAGCCCGTCGAGCGCCGCCCGGAGCGGTGCGCGCCAGCTCTGGCGCCAGCCGGGCTCGGCGCCGACCTGGCACCCGCAGTCGCCGCGCCAGCGCTCGACGCCGTGCGCGCAGGACCAAGAGGACCCCTCCGCGATCTCCGCCTCCCACTCCGCCGGTATCCGGTCGAGCGCCTGCGCGAGGTTCACCACCTCGATGTCGCCGCGCGGCGCGAGCGCGCGCAGCGCCGCCGCGAGCGCCTCGTCGCCGCCCTTCTTGTGGTGGCCGAGCGTCTCGCCGTCGAACGCGACGGTGAGGATCTCCGGATGGCCGCGCGCGGGGTCGAAGCCGCCCTCGAGCCGGCGGACGAGCCGCTCGGGCGAGGAGAGGGCGTCGCCGAAGGCGAGGTCGCGCGCGATGTGGCCGTCGTAGAAGAAGACGACGAGCTCGCGGGCGCCGGCGCGCACCCGGTACGGCCGCGTCGGGTCGAAGCGCGCGCCCGCAGCGTCCTGCCACTCGCCGCCCGGGGGGCGGACCCGCCGCGCCTGATACGGCGAGAGGACCGTGAAGCGGATCCCCTCCGCGGCGACGGCCTCGAGCGTCGCGGCGTCGGCGGCGGTCTCGGGGAGCCAGAACCCCTCCGGCTCGCGCTGGAATCGCCGCCGGAAGTCGGCGAGGCCCCAGCGGATCTGGGTGAGCCGGTCGCGCGGCGAGCAGAGCGGCAGGATCGCATGGCTGTAGCCCTGCGCGAGCGCGTTGCCATGGCCACGCGCCTCGAGGCTGCGCGCGTCCGCCTCTACGACGCGCGCGTGGATCTCCGGGCGCCACCGCTCGAGCCACGCGAGCAGCGTCGGGCCGAAGTTGAACGACAGGTGGACGTAGTTGTTCACGATGTCGACGATGCGGTCGCCGGCCCGCTTGAGACGCGCCGCGCCGTTCGGCCCGTAGCACTCGGTAGCGATCCGCTCGTTCCAGTCGTGGAAGGGCTCGGCCGAGTCCTGGGTCTCGATCTCCTCCAGCCACGGGCTCTCGCGCGGCGGCTGATAGAAGTGACCGTGCAGGCAGAGGAGGCGCATCGTGTCGATTGTATCGGCGGCGCTCCGCCCACCGTGGCCCACGTGGGCACGCCCCGGAAGTTCACGTTATGTTCGGGCGCATGAAGGTGGCGCTCACGGTCGCGGGCTCGGACTCGGGCGGCGGCGCCGGGATCCAGGCGGACCTCCGCACCTTCGCCGCGCACGGGCTCCACGGCACGAGCGCGCTCACCGCCGTGACCGCGCAGAACTCGGTCGGCGTCCAGGCCTGGGTGGCGCTCGAGCCGGCGATGGTCGTCGCGCAGCTCGAGGCGGTCGCGACGGACATGCCGATCGCCGCGGCGAAGACCGGGATGCTCGCGAGCGCCGCGATCGTGGCGGCGGTCGCCGACGCCGTCCTGCGGCTCCGCATCGCCCCGCTCGTCGTGGACCCCGTCATGATCGCGAAGAGCGGCGACAGGCTGCTCGACGCGGCGGCCGAGCGCGCGTACGTGGAGCTGCTCCTGCCCCGCGCGACGCTCGTCACGCCGAACCTCCGCGAGGCCGCCGCGCTCCTCGGCCGACCGGTGCGCGACGTCGCCGGCATGCGGGAGGCCGCGCGCGAGCTGCGCGCGCTCGGCGCCGGCGCGGTCCTCGTGAAGGGCGGCGCCCTCGACGGCGACGCGGTGGACGTCTTCTGCGACGGCCCGCGCCTCGTGGAGCTCACCGCGGAGCGCGTCACGACCCCGAACGTCCACGGCACCGGGTGCACGCTCTCCGCGGCGATCTGCGCGCGGCTCGCGCTCGGCGCGGAGCTGCTCGACGCGGTCCGGGGCGCGAAGGACTACCTCACCGAGGGGCTCCGGCGCTCGTACGCGGTCGGCCGCGGGCGCGGCGTGCCGGACCACCTCCACCCGCTCTCGCCCCGGCGCTGACGCGGCGCCATCTCTTCGCTTCCCACGGTGCGCCGGTGCAGTATCATCGCTCGCTCTCCGTGGGGGAATCACCATGCGCTCCGCCGTCTCCGCCGTGCTCGCCGCAGCCCTGCTCGCGCCCGGCGCCGCCCGCGCCCAGCCCGTCTCGTCATTGTCGGGCCCCGGGCCCGACACCTACATCGAGCTGCACGCCGGTGCGTACGTGCCGCAGCACCGCGACCTCGACGGCGTCGATCCGGGCTACGCGGTGGGGGGGACGTTCGGCGCGCGCTTCTCGCCGTATCTCGGCGTGGAGGGCGGCGTCGGCTGGCTCCGCGCGACCGGGAACGAGGGCGGGGCGAGGCTCAGCGTCTCCGACGTGCCGATCACCGCGAGCCTGCGGCTCCGGGCGCCGTACCGGTTCGCGGAGGTCTCGGCGACGGGCGGCGTCGGGCTCCACGTCGCGTCGCTCTCGAGCGAGATCCTGCCGGGAAGCTCGGCCACGAGGCTGTCCGACACCTCGGTCGCGTTCGGGCTCCACGTCGGGCTCGGGGTGGGATTCAACCTCTCCCCGACGATGCTCGTCGGCGCGGACGTTCGCCGAAGCTTCCTCGAGCCGAAGTTCTCCGGGACCGGCGTCCGCTTCGACGGGCTCCGCGCCGCGGTCACCCTCACCTACCACCTGTAACCGGAGGACGAAGATGAAGAAGGCGATCATCGCGAGCGGGGCCGCGCTCCTCGCTACCGCGTGCGCGACGCCCTCGCAGCGGCCCGTGACAGCCGAGTCCCCGGTACCGCAGGCGACGCAGCTCCTGGCGCAGCAGGCGGCGCAGGCTGCCGGGGCGCCTCGCTACAAGCGGAAGGTGGCGGTCGGCCGGTTCACGAACGAGACGACCTACGGCCGGTCGCTGCTGAACGACGCGGACCTCGACCGGATCGGCAAGCAGGCCTCCGACATGCTCGCCTCGCGGCTCGTCATGTCGGGCCAGTTCATCGTCCTCGAGCGTCCGGACCTCGCGAAGATCCAGCGTGAGCAGGGGATCGGCGGCGCGGGCAACCTCGTCGGCGCCGACTCCCTCGTGATGGGCTCCGTCACCGAGTTCGGGCGATCGGTGGGCGGCAAGGTGGGGTTCCTGTCGAGCACGAAGACCCAGCTCGCGAAGGCGAAGGTGGACGTCCGGCTCGTGGACGTGAAGACCGGGCACGCCTACTTCTCCGCGACCGGCGCCGGCGAGGCGACGACCGAGGTGGGCGAGGTCGCCGGCTTCGGCGGCCGCTCCGACTACGACGCCACCCTGAACGACCGCGCGATCGCCGCAGCGATCTCGGACCTCATCGACCGCATCGTCGCGAGGCTCGGCGATCGGCCGTGGCGGACCGACATCCTCGACGTGCAGGGCGCGCAGGTGTTCGTCACCGGCGGGCGCGGGCAGGGCCTGAAGGGCGGCGACGAGCTCGCGGTCATGGAGGCGGGCCAGACGGTGAAGAGCGCCCAGACCGGGTTCGAGGTGACGCTCCCGCCGAGGCAGGTCGCGGCGCTGCGCGTCGTCTCCACCTTCGGTGACGCGGAGACGAACGAGGGCGCCGTGTGCCAGATCACCTCGGGGACCGTGGACAAGGCCGCGCTCCAGAGGCTGTTCGTGACCGAGGCGGCCGCAGGGGGGACGAAGCCATGAGGAGACTCGCGCTCGCCGCCACGCTCGCGCTCGCCGCGTGCGTGGGGCCCACCACGGTCGTGCGGACGGTCGACACCCGGCCCGCCATCGCCATCGCCGGAGCGCCGGGCGGGACCGTCCTGTACGTCGACGGCGCCGCGGTCGGCGATCCGAACGCCTACGACGGCCAGCCGAACTCGCTGCGGGTCGAGCCGGGGACGCACCAGGTCGAGCTGCGCGACCACCGCGGCGGCGTCGTCTTCTCGCAGCGCGTCTTCGTCGAGAGCGAGCTCAAGACGGTGCAGGTCCACTGATGGCCCGCGCGACGTGGGGAGCGCTGTGCGGGGTCGCGCTCGTGGCGAGCGGCTGCGCGCCGGGGACGATGTACCACTGGAACGGCTACGACGACGTCCTGTACCACCACTACCGCAACCCGCAGGACCGGGAGGGGTTCGTCGAGTCGCTGCGCAGGATGGTGCTCGACGCCGACGAGCGCGGGCTCCGGACGCCGCCCGGGGTCGCCGCGGAGCTCGGCTACGCGCTCTACGAGGAGGGGCGGCCCCAGGACGCGATCCCCTGGTTCGATCGCGAGCGGCAGCAGTGGCCCGAGTCGCAGCTGCTCATGAGCAAGATGATCCGCAACGCCCAGCTCCGCGCCGGCGGCAAGGCCGGCCCGGCGCCCGCGACCACGACCGGCCCTGCCGGTGCCACGGAGGGGATCCGATGACACGCCGTCTCGCCGGACTCGTCCTCGTCGCCGCGCTCGCGGGCTGCGGCACCGTCCAGGACAAGGACCACTCGAAGCTCGTCGCGGCGCAGGTCCGCTCGGTGCTCATCGTGCCGGTGATGAACCGGAGCGTGGACGTCACCGCGCCGGATTACTTCCTCTCGACGGTCCCGGTCCCCGTCGCGGAGCGCGGGTACTACGTCTTCCCGGTGAACCTCGTGAAGCGGCTCCTCGAGGACGACGGCCTCGCCGATCCGGGGCTCGTGCACGCGGCCGACCCCGCACGGCTCGCGTCGATCTTCGGCGCGGACGCGGTCCTCTACGTCACGATCGAGCGGTGGGACGCGAAGTGGGTGCTCGTCTCGACGAGCGTGACCGTGGAGTTCTCGTACGTCCTCTGGGACGGCCGGATCGGAGAGACGCTGTGGGCGGAGCGCCAGTCGATGAACTACACGTCCGGCGACGGGGGCGGTGGGCTCCTCGGCGCGATCATCGGCGCCGCGATCACGAAGGCGGCGCCGAACTACATGCCGCTCGCGCGCCGCGCGAACGGGACCGCGCTCGCATTTCCGGGCCCCGGGTTCCCGGCGGGGCCCTTCCACCCCGAGCACGGCCGCGACTGGTCCCCGCCGCAAGGCGCGGCGCTCGCGAGCGCTTCGCCTGCCCAGGCGCCGGCTGCGCCCTCGACCGCCCCTTCGCCGCCGAGGGTGATCCCCGCCGCCGCCTCGGGCTCGCCCGCGACGCCGGCCACCGTGCCCGCCGCGTCGTCGCGCTGACGCGCGGCTAGCGGGAGAACCCGGCGAGCCGGTAGACGAGCCGCCCCGCGAGCTCGCGGAGCGCGTCGGTGCTCCTGTCGAGCGCGCCGGCGCGCGGGAGCCAGCCCTGCCCGCGCCCGTCGCCGGCGCGGTGGTCGACGGGCAAGAAGTCCGGCTCGAGCCCGACCGCGCGGAAGCAGCCGAGCGCGCGCGGCGTGTGGGCGGCGCTCGTGATGACGAGGAGCGTCTTCCAGCCGCGCGCAGCGGCGATGCGGGACGACTCGATCGCGTTCTCGCGCGTGTTGCGGCTCGACGCCTCGACGACCACCTGCCAGGGCGGGACGCCCCACGCGACGAGCTTCCCGGCGAGCAGGTCCGCCTCGGGAACGTCGCCGGACTGCGGGAAGGTGAGGCCGGCGGAGAGGAGGACCGCGCGCGCCCGACCCGCGCGCAGGAGCTCCCATGCGCGCAGGACCCGCTCGACGTTCGCGTCGAGCTCGACCTCGCCGCTCCCGCGCGTCGCGGCGAGGTCCACCATCCCGCCGAGCACCACGACCGCGTCGTACACGACATCCGGCCGGAACGTCGTGCGCGCGCCGCGCTCCGCGAGACCCTGGAGGCGGTTCGCGATGGGCTCCATCGAGAAGGCGACGAGGACCGCGGCGGCGAGCGCGGCGAGCCCGAACGCGCGCCGGGGCCGGCTGCGGACGAGCGCCGCCAGGAGGAGGAGCAGGAGCGTCCAGGTGAGCGGCGCGAAGAGCCAGTCGAGGAGCTTCGAGAGGGCGATGAACACGCGCGCATGATAGCGCTTACCCGCTCGGCGCCGCGCTCGAAGCGACGGCAGCGTCTCCGGGTGCGCCCCCCGTCGACCACTCGGTCGTCGCTCGTGCAGACCGCGCCCGGGTGGGGCCCCGTGGACCGAGCGTCCGCGGCGCCACGCCCGCCACGTGTCCCTGCGGCCACGCCCTGGCGGATCGCGCGTCGGGCGCGGAGTTCGACGCGGGCACGGCCGCTGCAAACGAGGACCTCGAACCCGTTGCACCGAGGTCCCGCCATGCCGCGTGTCTACCTTCCCCTCCTCCCCATCCCCGTCCTCGCGCTCATCGTCGCCTTCTCCGCCTGCTCGCGCTCGCGCACCGACGAGCCCACCACCCACCTCATCCCGCCGGCCGTGCTCGCCCCCGCGGTCGGGACCGGGGGCGCGCTCGCCGCCGCGCCCCCGCCCGCGGTACCCGACGACCCGCCGAGCGCGGAGGAGGTGCGCGAGTTCGAGCGCCCGGTCGCGAAGTGACGGCGCCGGGCGCCCGCGCGCGCGCGGCCGATCCGTGCGACAGTGCGGCGCATGGAGGCGCTCAGCCGACTCAACGCGCGCGTCTTCGTCTACGTCCTCGAACGCGTCCCCGCCGCCGAGGACGGCTGGACGTGGACCTTCCGCGAGCCGCCCGACGGCCCGGCGCAGGTCGTCGCCGCGGCGCGGCTCACCGTCGATCCTGGCGCCGCCGTCGTCGTGACGCTCGGCAACCGGGGCGGGCGAGTGCTCGTGACGCTCACCGACGCCGAGCCCGCGCGGATCGCGGCCCTGCTCGCCCGCGTCGAGCGGGAGGCGCCCGCGGGCCCGTCGGCGCCGGCCGACGTGGTCCTCGCGCTCGAGGACCCGTACCTCGCCTCGAACGGTCGCGTCGGCGTGGCGCTCCTGCCACCGTCGGCGACCCGGTTCTTCCCGAAGCTGCCGGACGCGGTGCGGTTCGAGGACGACGCGTTCGCCATCTCCGCGGCGGTGTTTCTCGCGCCGGACGAGCTCTCGCTCGCCCGTGAGCACGGAGTGCAGGCGCTCGCCGAGCGGTTCCAGCTCGCCGGCCGGAACGTCGTCCGGTTCGCCCACCGCGCGCGCTGACGGCTGGCGCCGGCGCCCGGTGCGGTTCCCAACCATCCGAAGCGATCAGCGAGGGAGCACCGTCGCCGCGTCGGCCCGAGGTGCGGGCGGGATGTCCGCGCTCAGCGGAGTGGAAGCAGTCGCGGACGGGACGGACGCCTCAGGGAGCGGAGGAGGCGGGGGAGGCGGCGGGAGCGCGCCAGCCGGGTCCTGCTCCGCCGGCGCGGGCGGCGCGACGACCTCGACGGGAGCGGTCGCGACGGGCGCGGGTGGGGCGATCGGCGGGGAAGGCGCCGTGATCGGCGCCGGGGCCGCGACTGGGGCGGCGGGCGCCGCCTGCGCTGCGGAGCCCGCCGGGGCGTCACCATCGATGCGGATCCCGCGCGCGGCGCGGCGCGCCTCGCGCAGCATCGCGGCCAGCTCGTCCGCGTCGGTCGCGATCGAGAGGCGCACCTGGACGTCGCGGTAGACGACGCCGCGCTCCGGGTGCACCGGCAGGTTCACCCGCTCGGCCTTCCAGACGGTCCTTCGCTTGCCGGCTGCGCGGAGCACCACCTCGCCGTCCGGGACCGCATCGAACCGAAGCGCCTTCGCACGGATCGTCGCGATGAGCTCGATCTCGGGCTCCGCGCCGGCGCCGGGCGAGTCGCCCGGAGCGCGCTCGACGCCGTCCGGGGCGTCGGCGCACGAGAGCGCGACCGCGAGGGCGATGAGCGTCGGGTCGTCGGCGAGAGGGGCCGACCCGGCGCCGTCGGCCCGCGCGCGAAGAGAGAGCGAGAGCCAACCGACGAGGAGGACCACCCCTGCCGAACCCCAGCGCTTCGCGATCGCCATCTGACGCTCCACCGCCCGCGGTCCCACCGTGCGGCAGCGCGGACGATCACCACGCGGGCGCCGGCGGTCCACGCCCGCGGCGGGCCTGCCCCGCCCGGAAGGAATAGGCTCCTGGGATGGCGTCGCACCTCGCGGTCGTCACCGGCGCGAACCGCGGCCTCGGGCTCGAGACGAGCCGCGCCCTCGCCGAGCGCGGCATGCGGGTGATCCTCGCGGCCCGGCGCGAGGCGGAGGGGCGGCGCGCGGCGGCGGCGCTCGCGGCGGAGGGGCGGGACGCAGTCGCCTGGCCGCTCGACGTGGGGGACCCTGAGAGCGTGGACGGGTTCGCGGCGCGCGCTCGGGCGGAGGGGCTCCGCATCGACGCGCTCGTGGAGAACGCGGGCGTGTACCTGTCACGGCTCGACCCCGCTTCCGCTCGAGAGAGCATGGCGGTGAACGCGCTCGGCCCGGTCCGGCTCGCCGACGCGCTCGCGCCCCTGCTCGCGCCGGGCGCGCGCATCGTCATGGTCTCCTCCGGGATGGGCGAGCTCTCGGAGGTCCCGGTGGAGCTCCGCCGAGCCATCGAGGGGATCCGAACGCGGGAGGACCTCGCGGGGCTGCGCGACGCGCTCGTCCGCCGCGCCGAGCGCGGCATGGGAGGCGGCAGGTACCTCGCCTACGCCGTCTCGAAGTCGGCGCTCAACGCGGCGACACGGCTGCTCGCGGCGGACCTCGCGCCCCGCGGCGTCCTCGTGAACGCGGTCTGCCCGGGGTGGGTGAGGACCGAGATGGGCGGCGCGGGGGCGCCGCGTTCGATCGAGGAGGGTGCGGCCGGGATCGTCTGGGCCGCGACGCTCCCTCCGGACGGGCCGACCGGCGGGTTCTTCCGCGACGGCCGCGCGATCCCGTGGTGAGAGAGGGGTGCAACGCGCGGCGCGCGCTACATCCGGTACATCGCGCCCGCCTGGATGACGAACGTCGTGTGATCGAAACGTCCGAAGTACGGGTCGAGCTCGAGCGCGGCGCCGGCCTTCAGCTTCTCGCGAAGCTGGTACCAGGCGCCGGCGCCGAAGCGGGTCATGAGCCCGAACGCGCGATCGCGGCCGGTGCCACCGAAGTACGGCGTGCTGTCCTCGGTCGTGATCGACGCGTAGTAGAGCCCGAGTCCGGCATCCGCGAAGAGCGTGACCTGCGGGGTGAGCGCGAGCGAGAAGCGCGCCGCTGGGAGGACCTTCAGCACGTTCGCGGTCGTCGCGACGTTGAACCCGTGGAGGTCCTGAGAGCGGGTGAGGTGCGAGAAGCCGATCGAGCCGACCCACGACAGCTGGAGCGGGGGCAACAGCGGGCGGACCGGCAGCTCGCCTTCGACGCGGGGGGCGACCCCCGCGAGCGAGCCGGCCTCGTATCCGAGGGACCCGCCGATCTGGATGCCGTCGAGCATCTTTCCCAGGCGGGAAGCCGGGCCGGGCGCCCTCACGGCGGCGGGCTGTGCGGCCTGCGCGGGCTCGTCCTTGGGCTCGGCCAGGACGGCCGCAGGGGCGAGCAGGGCGACGCCGACGAGGAATGGAATCGTCGTGGACATCCTCTTCGCGCTCTTCGCGATCGCCATCGGACGGGCTCACACCGCCGAGCGTCGCGACGGTGACGGAGACGATCGCCACGAGGTGCGGGGGAGACCACGCTCCGCGCCGGGTCCTGCCCCGGACGGAAGACCCGCGGGCGCGATCGAAAAGGCCCCGACCGCTCGCGCGGCCGGGGCCCGGGTGAAGCACAGCGCGGAGCGAGGGGCTACAGCTTGAACATCGCGCCGGCCTGGATGAGGAACGGCGACTGGCTCGACGCGCCCGAGAAGCCGAAATCGCCGAGGTACGGATCGAACTCGATCATCGCGCCGATCCTCGTCTTCGGGTTCACCTGGTAGAAGGCGCCGGCGCCGATCCGCATCATGAAGTTGATGGTGCTGTCCGAGACCGACGCGGACCCAAACCCCGGCACCGACTCCTCGATCGTCGCGGAGACGTAGGCGAGCCCGAGGCCGACATCGCCGAAGAGCGAGATCTGCGGGTTCACGGGGAACGTGAACCGCGCAGCGGGAATGGCCTTCAGGATGTTGGCGGTGAAGTCCGTGGTCATGCCGAATGCGCTCACCGACTTCGTGAGGCGCGAATAGCCGAGCGAACCGACCCAGGACAGGTTGAGCTGGGGGCTGAGCGCGCGGAACGGGACCTCGCCGTCGACGCGCAGCGAGACGCCGGAGACGTCGTCGGTCTCGTAGCCGAGGAACCCGCCGACCTGGAGGTTGTCGAGCGGGTTGGCCGTGGTGGACGAGGCGGCGGCGGGCCTCGCAGCAGACTTGGCGACAGGGGCATTCTTGGCCGGAGCGGCGAAGGCGGCGGCGGGGACGAGCAGCGCAAGTGCGACGAGCGAGCGGAACTTCATGGAAATCCTCCCTTGAGCAGCGTTTGAAGAGCCGGCGTAACGCCAGGAATGAATACACGAGCGGCAGCGGTCCTCCAAGGGCTCGCTGTGCGCCGGAGCACAGGAGGTGCGTATCCCACACGACGCCACCGCGCGCGCGCGGCCGGCGTGGACGGGCACGGGGATCGATGCTTTCCTCGGGCGCAGGAGCGGCGCGGGGCGCGAATGAGCGAGGAGCGAAGAGAGCCAGCGGAGCGACGGCGGATTCGGGCGATCCGCAATCTCGGGATCATGGCTCACATCGACGCGGGGAAGACCACGCTCACGGAGCGCCTCCTCTTCGCAGCGGGGCGCACCCACAAGATGGGCGAGGTCCACGAGGGCGCCGCCGTGATGGACTGGATGGAGCTCGAGCGCGAGCGCGGGATCACCATCACCTCGGCGGTCACGAGCTTCGAGTGGCGCGGCCACGAGCTGCACCTCATCGACACCCCCGGCCACGTGGACTTCACCGTCGAGGTGGAGCGGAGCCTGCGCGTCCTCGACGGCGCGATCGCCGTCTTCGACGCCGTGAACGGCGTCGAGCCACAGAGCGAGACGGTCTGGCGCCAGGCGGATCGCTGGCACGTGCCGCGCATCGCGTTCGCGAACAAGATGGACCGCGTCGGCGCCGACTTCGAGGCGACGCTCGCCTCGATGCGGCGTCACTTCCCGGACCACGTCATCGTCGCGGTCCAGCGGCCGATCGGGCGCGAGGCGGCCTTCGAGGGAATGGAGGACCTCGTCGCGCAGCGCCGGATCCGCTTCCCCGACCCGGAGGACCCGCGCGCCGTCGTCGTCGAGGAGGGGCTCTCGCCGGAGGCGCAGGCCGACCGGCAGGCGCTCGTGACCGCGGTCGCGGACCTCGACGACGCCATCGCCGACCTCGTGCTCGCCGACCGCGATCCGGACGATGCGACGCTGCGCGCCGCGATCCGGCGCGCCACGGTCGCGGGCCGGCTCGTCCCGCTCCTGTGCGGCTCGGCGCTGCGGAACAAGGGCGTCCCGCAGATGCTCGACGCCGTCTGCGACTACCTCCCCTCCCCGCTCGACGTCCCGCAGCTCACGGGCGTGAACCTCGCGACCGGCGCGGAGGAAGTCCATCCCGCCGACGACCACGCGCCGCTGCTCGCCCTCGCCTTCAAGGTCTCGCTCCTCGACGAGAAACGGCGCCACGTCTTCGTCCGCGTCTACTCCGGCCGGATCGCCGAGGGCGACGAGATCTGGAACGCCGATCTCGGGAAGAAGGAGAAGATCGGGCGCGTCCTGCTCATGCACGCCGCGCAGAAGAAGCGCGTCCCCGCGCTCGGCGCGGGGCACATCTTCGCCGTGGTCGGGCTCAAGGAGACGCGGACCGGCGACACGCTCTCCGACCCCGCCCACCCGATGCGGCTCGGCGGCATCTCGGGGTACGAGCCCGTCATCTCGCAGGCCGTCGAGACGACCTCGCTCCGCGACCGCGACCTGCTCCTCGAGGCGCTCGCGCGCGTCGCCGACGAGGACCCGAGCTTCCGGTTCGGTGAGGACCCCGAGACCGGGCAGCTCCTCGTCTCCGGGATGGGCGAGCTGCACCTCGAGATCGTCGCCGAGCGGCTGCGGCGGGAGTTCGGGCTTCAGGTCCGCACCGGCCAGCCTCAGGTCCTCATGCGCGAGACGCTCACGGCGCAGGCGGAGGGCGAGGGCACGTTCGCGCGCGAGATCGACGGCGCGCCGGTGTTCGGCCGCGTGCTCGTCCGCGTCGGACCGCTGCCGCGCGGCGGAGGGGTCCAGTTCCGGTTCGCGCCCGAGGCGGAGGCGCTCACGTTCCTGCGCGAGGAGGCCCGGCGGCTCGTCGAGGAGGGCGCGCGCGAGGCGGCCGAGGGCGGCGTCCTCGAGGGCTACACGCTGCAGGACGTCGAGGTGGTGGTCACCGGCGCCGAGTGGCGCGAGGGCGAGTCGAAGCCGTTCGCGTACAAGGTCGCCGCCGCCGACGCGGTGCGGGCCGCCGCCGCGCGCGCGAGCCCGGTGCTGCTCGAGCCGATCGTCCGGGTCGAGGTGCTGACGCCCGGCGAGAGCCTCGGCGCCGTGATGAGTGGGCTCGACGCGCGGCGCGGGACGATCCTCGACGTCGCCGACCGCGGCCTCGCGCTGAAGGCGATCCAGAGCGAGGCGCCGCTGCGGCGGATGTTCGGCTACGCGACCGAGCTGCGCTCCGCGACCCAGGGCCGCGCCGTGTTCACGATGCGCTTCGACCGCTTCGACGCGTCGCCCTGACGACGGGACGGGGTGAGCTCTCTCGCCTCCGCGCCGCCGGCCCGCGAGGACCGGCGGAGCGGAGCGGAGAGGGCGAAACCCTTACGCGAGCCGGCGCAGGATCTCGTCCGTCATCTGCGTCGTCGAGAGCGCCCCCGAGAGATCGCGCGTTCGGCACCCCTCGGCGATCGCGCGGTCCACCGCGTCCTCGATGAGCTTCGCCTCCGCAGCGAGGCCGAGCGAGTGGCGGAGCATCATCGCGGTCGAGAGGATCGTGCCGACCGGGTTCGCGATCCCCTTTCCCGCGATATCCGGCGCGGAGCCGTGGATGGGCTCGTAGAGCCCCGGCCCCTTCTCGCCGATCGACGCGGACGGGAGCATACCCATCGACCCGGCCAGCACCGACGCCTCGTCGGTGAGGATGTCGCCGAACATGTTCTCGGTCACGACGACGTCCATCGTCGCCGGGCTCGTCACGAGCCGCATCGCGGCGGTGTCGACGAGCATGTGATCGAGCGCGACGTCCGGGTTCCGCGCGCCGATCTCCGTCGTGATCTGCCGCCACAGACGCGACGACTCGAGGACGTTCGCCTTGTCGACCGAGGTCACCTTCTTGGTGCGCGGCTTCGCGAGGCGGAACGCGAGCTCGACCACGCGGCGCACCTCGAAGTCGCTGTACTCGAGCGTGTCGAACGCGCGCTCGTGGCCGTCCTTGCGGTCGCGCCCCTTCGGCTGGCCGAAGTAGAGGCCGCCGGTGAGCTCGCGGATGACGAGGATGTCCACGCCGCGGAGCCGGTCCGGCTTGATGGGCGACGAGTCGATGAGGCTCTCGTGGACGCGCACGGGGCGGAGGTTCGCGAAGACGCCGAGCCCCTTCCGCAGCGCGAGGAGCCCCTGCTCCGGCCGGACCTTGGCCTTCGGGTCGTCCCACTTCGGCCCGCCGACGGCGCCGAGCAGCACGGCGTCCGAGGCCTGGCACTCCTTCAGGACCTCGTCGGTCAGCGCGACGCCGTGCGCGTCTATCGAGCAGCCGCCCATGAGCCGCTCGGTGAACTTCAGCTCGTGCCCCTTCTTCTGCGCGACGACCTTCAGGACGCGGAGCGCCTCGGCCGTGACCTCCGGGCCGATGCCGTCACCGGGCAGAACGACGATGCTCGCCTTCACGGTTCTCTCCCCTGTAGCGGGCGCTCCGGCTCCTGCGCGACGGTGAGGCCGTACTCCACGGCGTCCACCAGCGCGCGCCAGCTCGCCTCGATGATGTTGGTGCTCGCGCCCACGGTGCTCCAGCGCCGCGTGCCGCGCTGCGAGTCGACGAGCACGCGCGTCGTCGCGCCGGTGCCGTTCGACCCGTCGAGGATGCGGACCTTGTAGTCGACGAGGTGCAGCTCCGCGACCTCGGGGTAGCGCGGGACGAGCGCCTTGCGGAGCGCATGGTCGAGCGCGTCGACGGGGCCGTCGCCCTCGGCGGCAGTGTGGAGCACCTCGCCGTCCACCCGGACCTTGACCATCGCCTCCGAGAAGATCCCGCGGCCGGTGCGGTGCTGGACGTTCACGAGGAAGTCGACGAGCTCGAACGGCGGCCGATACCCCTTGTCGGCGCGCTTCATCATCATGGCGACCGACGCCTCGGCCGCCTCGAACGAGAAGCCCCTCGCCTCGAGCGCCTTGATCTCGTTCAGCACGCCGCCGACGTCGCCGCCGGTGAGCCCGTACTCCTCCGCCTTCGAGAGGAGGTTGCCGCGGCCGGAGAGCTCCGACACGACGACGCGCTGCTGGTTCCCCACGAGCTCCGGCACGATGTGCTGGTACGAGACCGCCGTCCGGCGCATGGCCGCGACGTGGATGCCGCCCTTGTGCGCGAAGGCGGACTTCCCGACGTACGGGAGGTGCTCGTCGGGCGCGAGGTTCGCGACCTCGGCGACGAAGTGCGAGACGTCCGTGAGCGTCTGGAGGTGGCCCTCCGGCAGGCACCTCTTCCCCAGCTTGAGCTCGAGCGACGCGATGACCGAGCAGAGGTTCGCGTTTCCGCACCGCTCGCCATAACCGTTGATGGTGCCCTGGATCTGGACCGCGCCCTCGACGACCGCGGCGAGCGAGTTCGCCACCGCGGTCTCGCTGTCGTTGTGCGCGTGGATGCCGAGCGGGGTCTTCACCGCGGCGCCGACGACGCGGACCGTCTCGGCGATCTGCCACGGCATCGACCCGCCGTTCGTGTCGCAGAGGACGAGCGTCTCGGCCCCGCCGCGCGCGGCCGCCCTGAGCGTCTCGAGCGCGTAGGCCGGGTCGGCGCGGTACCCGTCGAAGAAGTGCTCGGCGTCATAGATGACCCGCCGCCCGTTCGCCTTCAGGAACGCGAGGCTCTTCTCGATGATGCGGAGGTTGTCCTCGAGCGTCGTGCGCAGCACGTCCGTCACGTGCAGCGTCCAGGTCTTCCCGACCACGGTGCAGACCGGCGCGCCGGAGTCGAGGAGGGCCTTGATGTTCGCGTCGTCCTCGGGCCCGCCGCCGACCCGGCAGGTGGAACCGAAGGCGGCCACGAGGGCGCGCTGCCACTTCATCCCGCGCGCCCGCTCGAAGAACTCGGCATCCTTCGGGTTCGACCCGGGCCAGCCGCCCTCGATGAAGGTGACCCCGAGCTCGTCGAGCCGCCGTGCGATCCGGAGCTTGTCCTCGCACGACAGCGAGATGCCCTCGCGCTGCGTCCCATCGCGCAGGGTGGTGTCGTAGATCTGGACCATAGGGGGTGGGAGTATACACACCCGGCGGCCGGCTCGCGCCGCCGCCGCACACCCCTCCGCCGCTCACTTCGGCGGCGCGACCCCGCCCACGATCCGCTTCGCCGTCTGCCCCGCCTGCAGCCGCCCGTCCTTCGGGAGACCGTTCACCGTCGCGACGACCTCGACCGGCGCGGTCGAGGGGTGCTCCGCCATGAACTCCGCGATCGTCATGTCGCGCGGGACCTTCACGAGCTCGATCCGCGCCGGCTGGACCGCGAGCGCAGCGGGATCCGTGAGCGGGCCGAAGCTCGCGAGCGTCGCCTTGAACGCGGGGTCGTAGGCGGCGAGGTTCGCCTTCGAGGTGTACCCGACGACCGCGAGCGTCTCGCCCGCGTGCGGTAGGAACGCGACGACGCCGCCGAGCGACCCCTGCTCCGTCTGCGCCTCGAAGTAGCGCGCGCCGGCCGGCAAGCCGCCGCCGGCCGCGAAGCTCGCGGGGCGCACTCCCTGCTGCGAGAAGAACTTCTTCGCCGCCTCCTCGGGAGACATCTTTCCCGCGGCCGAGAGCTGGAGCGCAGCGTCCTTCTTCGGCGAGAGCGCGACGACCGCGCCGGGCGTGTTGGCCTTCTGCCATCCGGCGGGGAAGTCGATCCGGAACTTCAGATCGGGGTGGAGGAAGGCGTTTCCCTGGAAGAAGCCCTGGCGGGGATCCTCGCCGAACTTCATTCCGTCGATGCGCGCGAGGTACTCCTCGCGGCGGATCGTCGTGCCGGCGTCCTTCACCCCCGCGGCGCGGTCCGTGGCCGTCTTCGCGCGGTTCCCCGGATCCGGATGCGTCGAGAGCCACTCCGGCGTCCGTCCCTGCCCCTGGCCCTGCTGCGCGCTCGAGCGCTCGAGGGTCGTGAAGACGTGCGCCATCTCTCGGGGATCGTAGCGCTGGGCCGTCATGTACTTGAAGCCGAGCTCGTCGGCCTGCCGCTCCGCGTCCCGGCCGAACTTGAGGAAGAGGAGCTGCAAGCCGGCGCCGGCGACCTGCCCGAGCTGGGCGACCTCGGGGCTGAGGATCGAGCCGATGCCGAGCCCGACCTGCGCGAGCTGCGCCTTCGAGAGCTGGTCGACGGAGTGGCGCGCAGTGATGTGACCGATCTCGTGGCCGACGACGCTCGCGAGCTCCGCCTCCGAGGTCATGTGCGTGAGGAGCCCGCGCGTCACGAACACCGGGCCGCCGGGGAGCGCGAAGGCATTCACCGCCGGGTCGTCGAGCACGGTGAACGACCAGGGAAGCTTCGGCCGCTCCGATGCCGCCGCGATCCGCTTCCCAAGCTGGTCGACGTACTCCTGGACCTTCGCGTCCGGATAACGGCTCATCTGCTCGGTCACCTGCTTCGCCGCCTGCTGCCCGAGCTCGATCTCCTGCTTCTCCGAGATGAGCGCGAGCTGGCGCTTGCCCGTCACCGGGTTCCGGGCGCAGGCGGCCAGCGACAGCGCGAGGACGGCGGCGACTCGGGCGGTCATCGCCCAAAACTAGGGAGTGCTCGTCCGGGCGGCCGACACCCACGAGGAGACGTGGGCGAGCGGGTACCCGCCGGAGAGCCGGTCGAGCGTCGCCTCCACCGTCGAGCGGACGCCGTCGGCGATCTTCCCGGAGCGCTCGCCGTCCGAGAGGACTCCCCGGCGATCCTCGACGTGCACCGGCGGGTGGAAGACGATCCGCCAGCGCGCGGGCAGCGGCAGGAGCGAGAGCGGCAGGCCGAACGCCGAGCCTACGAATGGCTCGAGGAGCTTCACCGTCCACGCCACGGGCAGGCACTCCTCGCCGCCGAGGACCGCGGCGGGGACGATCGGCAGGTCGAGCGCCGCGGCGACCCGCACGAATCCGCGGTTCCACGGGCGCATCTTGTAGGCCTGCCAGAACGGCTTCGTGTTGCCTGGGACGCCCTCCGGGAAGAACGCGGCTGCGCGGATCTGCCGCGGGAGGCGCTCCGGCCGGCGGAACCAGGAGGCCGGGACCGCCCCGACGCGCCGGATGAACGCGCCGACGACCGGAAGCGCGAGCGCCGCCTCCGCGGTCGCGAAGTACGGCGTGCGGCACGGCCCGATGGCGCGCCGCACCGCGAGTCCGACGAAGAACGCGTCGAGCGGGAACCACCCGGCGTGGTTCTGGGCGTAGATCGCGCGGCCGTCGCGGGGCACGTGCTCGAGCCCCTCGACGTCGAAGGAGAAGTAGCGGGCGCGGATGAGCCGCTCGACGAGCGGAACGAGCCGCTCCTCCCAGAGCGCGTCGTCGATCGGAGCGGCGGGACACTCGCTCCGCTCCTCGGAGCTCGCGCTCCCCCAGTCCCCCCGCTCGCGCTGCTGAGCCACGGCTACCATCCGGAGCGGCAGTCTCGCACCGGGGGTCCGCGCGGTCTGCCGCCCGATTGGGCCTATTCCGAGTCGGCCCGGATGGAACGAGCCCCGGCCGCCGCGAGGGCGACCGGGGCTCGGAGGAGGAGCCGAGGAGTGGCGGCGCGCGGGCTACACGCCGAGCTTCTTGAAGAAGTCGTTCCCCTTGTCGTCGACGAGGATGAACGCAGGGAAGTCGACGACGTCGATCTTCCAGACCGCCTCCATCCCGAGCTCCGGGAAGTCGATGCACTCGACCTTCTTGATGTTCTCCTCGGCGAGGACCGCGGCCGGACCGCCGATCGAGCCGAGGTAGAAGCCGCCGTACTTCTTGCAGGCGTCGGTCACCTGCTGCGAGCGGTTCCCCTTCGCGATCATCACGAGCGACGCGCCCTTCGACTGGAGCAGGTCCACGTACGAGTCCATGCGGCCCGCGGTCGTGGGGCCGAACGAGCCCGAGGCCTTGCCCTTCGGCGTCTTCGCCGGGCCGGCGTAGTAGATCGGGTGCTTGAGCAGGTACTCGGGCACGGGCTTCCCCGCGTCGAGGAGCTCCTTGAATTTCGCGTGGGCGATGTCGCGGCCGACCACGATGGTCCCGGTGAGGAGGAGCGGAGTCGAGACGGGGTGCTTCGAGAGCTCGGCGAGGATCTCCTTCATCGGCTTGTCGAGATCGATCTTCACGCCGTGCGCGTGCTTGCCGGTCCGGTACTGGGCCGGGATGAGCCGCTCGGGCGAGTGGTCGAGCTCCTCGACGAACACGCCCTCCTTCGTGATCTTCGCCTTCACGTTCCGGTCGGCGGAGCAGGAGACGCCCATCGCCACCGGGCAGGAGGCGCCGTGGCGCGGCAGGCGCACCACCCGGATGTCGTGCGCGAAGTACTTGCCGCCGAACTGGGCGCCGATGCCGAGCGCGTTCGCCTTCTCGAGGAGCTTCTGCTCGAGCTCGAGGTCGCGGAAGGCGACGCCGTGCTCGTTGCCCTGCGTCGGCAGGCCGTCGAGGTACTTCGCCGAGGCGAGCTTCACCGTCTTGACGCAGGTCTCGGCCGACGTGCCGCCGATCACGATCGCGATGTGGTACGGCGGGCACGCGGCGGTGCCGAGGTACTTCATCTTGTCGACGAGGAACTTCTCGAGCGTGGCCGGGTTGAGGAGTGCCTTCGTCTCCTGCCACAGCATCGTCTTGTTGGCCGAGCCGCCGCCCTTCGCGACGAAGAGGAACTTGTACTCGGCGCCCTCGGTCGCATAGAGGTCGATCTGCGCCGGCAGGTTCGTGCCGGTGTTGACCTCCTTGTACATGTCGAGCGCGGCGGTCTGCGAATAGCGGAGGTTCTCGCCCGTGTACGTCTGGTAGACGCCCTCGGACAGGAACTGCTCGTCCTTCACGCCGGTCCAGACCTGCTGCCCCTTCTTGCCGACGATGGTCGCCGTCCCGGTGTCCTGGCAGATGGGCAGCTCGCCCTTCGCGGCGATCTCGGCGTTCTTCAGGAAGGCGAGCGCGACGCCCTTGTCGTTCTGCGACGCCTCGGGGTCGGCGAGGATCTTCGCGACCTGCTCGTTGTGCGAGGGTCGCAAGAAGAAGGAGACCTCGCGCAGCGCCTCGCGGGCGACGCGGACGAGCGCGGACGGGTCCACCTTCAGGACCTCCTTGCCGTCGAAGGTCGCGGTCGAGACCCCCTCCTTCGTGACGAGCCGGTAGCGGGTGTCGTCCTTCGAGAGCGGGAACTGGTCCTGGTAGTGGAAGGCGGGGGTGGGCATGTCGGGCGCACTCCTCGGTGCGAGGGGGTCGATGCGGGGCCGACAGCAAACCACACCTCCCGCCGCCGGGTCGAGGCACAGATCGGTCCACGATTTCGTGCTTCGGGCGCGCCGCCGGCCGAGCCATCGCTCCCCGCCGGGGACCTTCCTCCCGACCCGCCCGGCATTACCTCCTCGGGGACGTTCTCACCGCACCCGTTCGACGGAGGAGTCCAGCGATGATCATCGACTTCCGCACCCTCTCCCTGCAGGACGCGCTGGATCTCGCGATCGCGATCGAGGAGGAGGCGAAGGGGCGGTACGACGAGTTCGTCCGGCAGGTGGGCGGTGGGCGGTACGCGGGCGACGCGGCCGACATGTTCCGGCTCATGGCTGGGTACGAGGAGAAGCACGGGGCGGACCTCGCCGCGCGAAGGCGCGCGCTGTTCGGGGACGCGCCGCGCCGGGTGACGCAGGAGGCGCTCGACGACGTGGAGGCGCCGGACCGCGGGAAGCCGCGCGTGTTCATGTCGGCGCGGCAGGCGATGGAGGTCGCCCTCGCCTCCGAGGAGAAGGCGCACGACTTCTTCGACCGCGCGCTCCCACACGTCGCGGACCCGAAGGTGAAGGCGCTCTTCGAGGAGCTGCGGGGCGAGGAGCGGGAGCACATCCGCCTCGTGCGGCAGCGGCTAGAGAAGCTCCCGCCCGGTCCCGACGTCGAGGACGGCGAGGCGGACGAGCCGGGCTCCGATCCTGGGTAGGGAGCGGCTTTTGGTCCGCGCGCGGCGCCGGCCCGAGCACCACTTCATGCTGGTGTGCGCGGAGCGTCGCGCGCCAGATTGGTGACCGTGCGCGCGCTCGCCACCGTGCTGTTCTATGGCTTCGCCGCGCTCGTCCTCTCGCTGTCGTTCCCGCTGACGCTCCTCGTCCGGCTCGTCACCTTCCCCTTCGACCGCCACCGGATGGCGGCGAGCCGCGTCCTGCGCGCGCTCGGCGAGGTCATCGTCACCGCGTTCCCCTACTGGCGCGTCACGGTCGAGGGGAGCCTCCCCGCGGCCCCCTCGACGTTCGTCGTCGTCCCGAACCACCGCTCGGCGGTGGACGCGCTCGCGGTCGCGCGGCTGCCGCGCGAGATGAAGTGGATCGGCAAGCAGGAGGCCTTCCGTATCCCGTGGCTCGGCTGGGCGTTCCGCGTCGCCGGCCACGTGCCGGTGGACCGGAGCGACAGGGTGAGCGGATCGGCCGCGCTCGCGCGGCTGCGGCACTACCTCGACGCGGGCATCGCGGTGGGCCTGTTCGCGGAGGGGACGCGTAGCCGCGACGGGACGCTCCGGCCGTTCAGGGCGGGACCGTTCAAGCTCGCGATCGACGCCGGCGTGCCCATCGTCCCCGTCGCGATCTCGGGCGCGGGCGACGCGATGCCACCGGACGGCGCACGGATCCGCCCGGCCGACGTGCGCGTGCGGATCCTCGCGCCGATCCCGACCGCGGGGCTGCGGGTTGAGGACGTGGACCGGCTGCGCGGCGAGACGCGGGCGCGGATCGCCGAGGCGCTGGGGGCCGGGGCGCCGACCGGCGCGCCGCCTACGCCGTCGGGTAGCGGTCGCCCTCGTGGATGACCTGGAGGAAGGTCACCGAGCGGCGGGTGACCATGGCGTAGAGGCACCGGCAGTAGGTGCCCGGCCCCCACAGCCGGAGGATCGTGAAGGAGTGCCGGAGAACGTCCCGGCCGGTGATGATTCCCCGCATCGCGCCTCGCTCGTCCCCCAAACGGCGGCGGCATCCTACTGCCCGGGGAGGTCACAATGCCAGGGGCGATGCGCTACGATCTGCGCCGTGCCCCGCGATCCGTCCGAGCGCGTCTTCGAGCTCACCGGCTGCTTCGGCGTCCGGCTCGACGAGCGCCGCACGGAGGAGCTGCAGGCGTTCTACGAGGGCTGCCGCGACTATTTCGAGCTCGTCACCGGGCAGCCGCCGTCGCGGACCGAGGCCGCCGACCTCGTGGCGGCGCTGCCACGGGGAAAGAGCCGCGACGACAAGTTCGTCATCGGCCTGTTCGACGCGCCCGGGCACCTCGTGGGCGTGCTCGACGTGATCCGCGACTTCCCGAAGGAGCGCGAGTGGTACCTCGGGCTCCTCCTCTTCGAGCCGACGCTCCGGGGCAAGAAGCTCGGCGACCGGGTCTATCACCGGCTCGAGGACTGGGTGCGCGCGCAGGGCGGGAGCGCGGTCCACCTCATCGTGGAGGAGGTGAACCCCGGCGCGCTCCGCTTCTGGCAGCGGATGGGGTTCGAGGTGCGCGGGATGGGCAAGCGGACGCTCCGGGGGAAGGAGAGCGTCTTCATCCGCATGACCCGCGAGCTGCAGACGCGCCCGGAGCCGACCGGCACGTTCATCCCGAGCTGGCTCTCCGCCTGGCTCCGGGGGCGCTGAGGCCGGCAACAGCACCTCGGCGCCGGGAAATTGGGGCGCACCGCACTCCTCGTTGCCCGAACCCGGTCACCTTCGGGCTCGTCCCCTTCGCGCCTACGCGGTCTTCGTACTGCCCCTCGCTCCGCCGAAATATGACCAATCATGAGCAGGTCCGAGCTAGGTCCGCCCCCGCCTGCGCCACAGCGCGTCGAGCGCGACCGTCAGGATCCCGACCGAGGTGAGGAGGGAGGCCGCCGCGAACGCGGAGATCGTCTCGTACTCGGCGTAGGCCCGCTCCACGTGCAGCGTGAGCGTGTTCGTCTCTCCGATGAGCTTCCCGGAGACGACCGACACGGCGCCGAACTCGCCGGCGGCGCGCGCGGCGCAGAGGATGACGCCGTAGACGACGGAGGAGCGGATCGCCGGGAACACGACTCGCCAGAACGTCTGCCAGCGGTTCGCGCCGAGCACCGTCGCCGCCTCCTCCTCCGCGCGCTCGAGCTGGTACAGCGCGGGCAGGACCTCTCGCGCCACGTAGGGGAGCGTCACGACGACGGTCGCGAGGACGAGCCCGGGCCAGGCGAAGAGCACCTTCACGTGCGCGGCCCGCACCGGGGCGGCGAGGAGACCGATCGTCGGGCTCCAGGCGAGCACGACGAGGAGCCCGATCACCGTCGAGGAGACCGCGAGCGGCAGGTCGAGGGCGACGCGGACGAGCCGCGCGAGCGCGGTGCGGCGCCGCGCGACGACCCACGCCGCGGCGAGCCCGAAGACGGTGTTGGCCGGGACTGCGATCGCGACGACGAGGAGCGTGAGCTTCGCCGCGTGGCGCGCCTCCGGCGCCGAGAGCCCCTCCACGAAGCCGGCGACGCCGCGCGCGAACGCCTGGCCGTAGACGTTCACGAGCGGCAGGCCGACGAGGAGCGCGAGGTAGCTCGCCGCGGCGAGGATGAGCGCCGTCCGCCCGAGCGTCCGGCCGAGCCGGCGGAGCCGGTCACGCGACATGGCGCGCGCTCCGGCGCTGGACGGCGTGGGTCGCGCCGAGCACGGCGAGCGAGAGGGCGAGGAGCGTCGCCGCGACCCCGGTCGCGCCGGCGAAGTCGAACCCCTCGACGCGCTGGTACACGTAGACGGGCGCGACGAGCGTCTCGTACGCGACGTTGCCGGAGACGAGCACCGCGACGCCGTACTCGTTCATCGACCGGGCGAAGGCGAGGCCGAAGCCTGCCGCGACCGCCGGGGCGAGCTCCGGCAGGATCACGCGCACGAAGCGCTGGAGCGCGGACGCGCCGAGGACGTGGGCGGCCTCCTCCGCCTCGCGGTCGAGCGCGATGACGACCGGCTGGACCGTCCGGACGACGAAGGGGAGCGTGACGTAGAGCCCCGCGAGCACGAGCCCCACGCGCGTGCCGACCAGCCGGGGCGCGTCGAGCCCCGTCCAGGCGAGGAGCCCGCCCGGCGCGAACGCCGCGCCGACGGCGCGCCCGACCTTCCCGGCGGGGCCGAAGAGCGACATGAAGGAGATACCGGCGACCACGCCGGGGATCGCGAGCGGCAGGTCCACGAGCGCGTCGAGGAGGCGCCGCCCGGGAAACCGGTAGCGTCCGAGCACCCACGCGACGAGCAGCCCGAGCGGCACGTTGAGCGCCGCGGCGAGGAGCGCGACCTTCACGGAGAGCGACATCGCCGCGACGGCGGCGGGCGCGGTGATGGCGCGCCAGGTGTCGGCGGGGGACGTCCGGGCGAGCTGGACGAGCGCCGCCGCGAGCGGAACGGCACCGGTGAGCGCGAGGTAGGCGAGGACGAACAGCTCGAGCCGCGACGGCCGCCAGGCCGGGCGGGCGGGACGCACCCCGAGCGGGCGCGCCGCTTCCGCCGGGGCCCGCATCAGCGACCGCCGCGAGCCGCCTGCGCCCGGTCGTAGAGCGCGCCGTCCGCGAAGAGCGCCGCGTCGACCTTCGCCCAGCCGCCGAGGTCGTCCACCGAGAAGAGCGCCGTCACCTCGCGAAACTTGCCGGCGGCGGCCTTGCGCGCGCCGTCGTCCAGCGGGCGGTAGCCCGCCTCCGCATAGAGCGCCTGCGCGCGCGTGCCGAACAGGAACTTCGCGAACGCCTCGGCGACCGCGCGGGTGCCGTGGCGGTCGACGACCTGGTCCACGACGATGACCGGGAAGTCCGTGCGCACGTTGGTCGTCGGCACGACATAGTCGATCGGCTCGCCGCTCGCCTTCGACGCGAAGAGCGCCTCGTTCTCGAAGGTGAGGAGGACGTCGCCGATCCCGTTCTTCACGAAGGCGTCCGTCGCCTCCCGGCCGCCGCTCGCGAGCGTGCGGGTGTTCCGGACGAGCGCCTCGACCCACGCGCTCGCCGCCTTCTGGTCCTTCTCGCGGAGGAGGGCGCCGTACCCGGCGAGCACGCCCCAGCGCGCGTTGCCGGAGGTCTTCGGGTTGATCGCCACGACCTCGATGCCCGGCGCGGCGACGTCGCCCCATGTCCGGATTTTCTTCGGGTTCCCGGCGCGGACGATGACGGCGATGACGGATGACGCCGGCGAGGCGCCGTTCGGGAGCCGCGTCGCCCAGTCCGGCTTCACGAGCCCTGCGGCCACGAGCGGCGTGACGAGCGACTGGAGGTTCGTCGCGACCACGTCCGCCTCGAGCCCTCCGACGACCGCGCGCGTCTGTGCGCCGGACGGACCGTACGACTCCTTGAACCGGACCTCCTGGCCAGTCTGCGCCTTCCACACCTTCTGGAACTCCGGGATCACCTTCGCGAAGAGCGGCTTCGCGACGGCGTAGGAGACGAGCGTCACCTCCACGGGACCCGGAGCCTGGGCCGCCGCGCGCGCGGGCGGCGCGAGCACGGCGGCGAAGGCGAGGAGCGCGGCGAGGAACAGTCGGCGGAGCGGCGGGCGCGAGGGCATACGATCTCCCGTGTCTGTCATGACGGAAGGTCGTCCTATATGCCAGACGCGCGCACGGCGCAACCGAGGACGGCGCGTACGCGTGAGCTCCGCGGTCGGCCCGCCTCGGGCCGCGCGGCCTGGTGCTAGAGGCTGATCACGCGCGCGTCAGCCCCGGGACCTCCCGGGCGAATCTCCACGCGCGCGTTCTGGCAGAGCGGGTGAGCGCGGAGGGTCGCCTCGACGCCCGCGAAGAGCCGCCCGGCGTCGGGACCGTACAGGAAGAGGGTCGTCTCGGAGGGATCGGTCTCGTTGCCGTCGTACTCGCCGAGCCCGCCCTCCTCGATCGCGGCGCGGAGCCGCTCCTCGAGCGACTCGAGATCGTGCTCGCGGTAGACGTGCTCGGGCAGCCCGCGGCCGTCGAGATGGACGAGCACCGCCTGCTGCGCGCCGCCCGCCCGCTGCGGCGCCGCGCTCCTCCCGAAGAGCCTCCCGAGGAACCCCATGGCACCGGGAATACCACGCCGCCCGGCCCGTCCGCCTCCCGTACACGCGGGCCTGGCGGTTCTCGAGCGCGGCGAGCACCGCCCGAGGATCCGACGCGGTCACCGGCCCTTCTCTCCCGCCTTCCGGTACGCCTCCTCGGGATCGATCCCGAGCCGCCTCAGGGTCTCGCGATCCGGGAACCCCGTCGCGGCGAGCCCCTCGTCTCGCTGGAACTTCTGGAGCGCGGCGGACGTGGAGGCGTCGAGCGCGCCGTCGCGGTGGGCGTGCAGGAGGCCGCGCGAGGCGAGCGCGCGCTGGATATTGCCGATCGCCCCTTCCGTGAGGACCGCCTCGGGCGCTGCGGGGACGGGCGGCCGGCCGCCCCGCGGCGGAATGCCTTTCGCCGCCGCGTCGCCCGGGGCCGCTTCTTCGCGAGCGGATCGGCGGTCGCGAAGATCGAGGCGCGGCCGGTCCGCTGGATCGTGCCGCGAGCGGCGAGCACCGTCGGCTCACCGCGCGAACGCGCCGGCCGGGTGGCGACATTCTCGAGCGTCGCCTCAACGGCGTGGAACCAGAGCCGCGGGTTCGAGGGCTCGCGGGCGTCGATCCAGAGGACCTCGCCCCCGCGAACCTGGACGCGGTCGACGAGGAAGGGGCCGAGCGAGCCGAGTTGGGCGACGAAGCCGGGCACCTCGTGCACCTGCTGCCCGGGCGCCCGCGCGCTCCTCTTCGCGACCGCCTCCGCGGACGAGCCCGGGCGCGCCGCCTCCGACGCCTTTTCCTTTTCGCGAGGCGGCGCGAGCGGAGGCGCATGGGGTCCCTCCACTCACGTTAGTTCCGGCGCGGGAAGGACCGCGAGGGCGGACCGCTCAGCGCCTGCAGTCCTGCTTGCCCGTCGCGGCGGCAGCGTCGTCCGGGTCGAGCGCGAGCGCCGCGTCGAACGCCTTCTTCGCGTCGGCGCACTTCCCCTCCGCCGCGAACACCTCGCCCTCGAGGCACCACCCCGCCGGCGACGGTGAGATGGCGACCGCCTTGCGCGCGTTCTCGTGCGCCTGGGCGTACGCCTTCGCCGCGAGGAGCTTGCGGCCGAACGAGAGGTGGCGCCCCGCGACGCCGGCAGGGTCGTCGCCGGGCAGGTGCGAGGACGGCGGGGCGATCGCGTTCGCGACGTCGACGTCGCAGATCTCGCCGAGCGCGCGGCGGATCCGGGCGACGACGATGCCGCAGTAGTCCACCTGGTGGTACGGCTCGTATGCGACGACACGGCGCCCGCGATCGACGACCGCGATGCCTGGGTGCATCCGGATCGCGAGCCACGCGTACACGGCGTCGCCCTCGTCCAGGAGGACGGGGAGGTTCATCCCGCTCGCCACGACGCTCGCCTTCGCCTCGGCGGGTGGGGTGTCGCCCGGGACCACTCCGACCCAGCGGACCGGCTTCCCGGCGAGCTGCGGCTGGCACCGGGCCATCATCCGGAGCGTCTCCTGCGAGCGCTCCTGCTGGGTGCGGAAGAACACGATCGCCGTGGCACCATAGCCCGGGTCGACGAGCGGCGCCTTCCCGCCGTCCACGGTCTCGAGCGTCGTCTCGGCGACGACCTGCCCCGTCTCGACCGCCTCGACCCGCGCCGCCAGGGTGGTGAGCGCCGCGAGCACGGCGAACGGAGCCAGAACGGCGCGCAGTCCCCCCATGTGACCTCCTCACGGGTCGCTGCCCTTCGGGCGCGAGCCGGCGCAGACCCGGAGGTCATCTCGGACCCGAGTCCCGCGGCCCTGGGAGTTGCGCGGCGCAATGGCGCACGTATACAGGTGGTGAGGAAGCAGCCATGCGCGAGGTCTGGATCCGAAATCGGCCCGACGGCGTCACCGAGCTCACTCCGAAGCTCGCGCCGCTCGAGATCGGCGATCGCTGGATCATCATCACCACGGTCGTGATCGCCACCTGGGGGTTCTTCCTCGCCGGCGCGATGCCCGCGGCGGTCCTCGGGACGGTGCTCGCCTCGTGCTTCGTGGGCGAGGTCGTCCTCGGAGCGAAGGCGCTCGTGCTCGCGCTGCTCCGCCCGCCGGCGCAGGTCCACGAGGTCCCGGCCTGGGCCCTGCGGCGCCGGCGGTAACCGACCGTTCTCCCTGGCGCTGCGGCGAGACCCCCGGCCCGCGGGTGGGTTCGTCATAATGGGGCGCGAGTGTCCTCCGGCGCCCCATCCCTCGCGCGGTTCGCGTGGCTCTCGATCGCCGCGGCGATCGTCACGATCGCGCTGAAGACGCTCGCGTACCGGCTCACCGGCTCGGTTGGGCTCCTCTCCGACGCGCTCGAGTCGCTCGTGAACCTCGCGGCGGCACTCTTCACGCTCGGGATGATCGGCCTCGCCGCACGGCCCCCCGACGAAGATCACGCGTTCGGGTACGGGAAGGCGGAGTACTTCTCGAGCGGCGCCGAGGGGATCCTCATCCTCGTGGCGGCGGCGGCCATCGGCTGGACCGCGAGCCTGCGGCTGCGCGCGCCGCAGCCGCTCGAGGACGTCGGCCTCGGCCTCCTCGTGTCCGTCGCGGCTTCGCTCGTGAACCTCGGAGTGGCGCGCGTCCTCCTCGGCGCCGGGCGCCGCTACCACTCCATCGCGCTCGAGGCCGACGCCCGCCACCTCATGACGGACGTCTGGACCTCCGCGGGCGTGCTCGCTGGGATCGGGGCGGTTGCCCTCACCGGCTGGCAGGTGCTCGACCCGCTCGTCGCTCTCGCCGTCGCGGCCCACATCCTGTGGTCGGGGGCGAAGCTCGTCCGCCGCTCGACGCACGGCCTGCTCGACCGCGCGCTCGCGCGGGACGAGCAGGACGCGCTCCGGGGCATCCTCGCCCGGCACACCTCGCCCGAGGTGCAGTTCCACGCGCTGAGGACGCGCCAGGCGGGCGCGAGGCGGTTCGTCACCTTGCACGTCCTCGTGCCCGGCAGCTGGACCGTGCAGCGCGGGCACGCGCTCTGCGAGCAGGTGGAGCTCGAGATCTGCGCGACCATCCCGCACGCCAGCGTCGTCACGCACCTCGAGGCGATCGAGGACCCGGTCTCTTTCGACGACCAGGAGCTCGATCGGGACCGCGCCAACGATCCCTGAGCCGGTTCCGGGGTGCGTGGAGGGCCGGCGTCCGCTTCGCTTCCCTGCCTGGTTGACTACCCGTTCAGGGTCACTGAATCCGTCCACGTCCAGGTCCAAGTCAACGTCCAGGTCTCCCGCGGCGGGACGCAGACGCCAAGACGCCCGCCCCCTACCCCCGATGAGCCGCGCGCGAGCGCTCTGATCCGTGCTCCGACTCTGGCATGCTCGCGCCGTGCGCGCCGCGCTGTTCGTGCCCTGCTACGTGGATCAGCTTTGGCCGAGAGCTGCGCTCGCGGCGGTCCGCGTGCTCGAGTCGCACGGCGTCGAGGTCGTCTTCCCCGAGGACCAGACCTGCTGCGGCCAGCCGATGTCGAACGCCGGGCTCGCGGCGGCGGCGGAGCCGCTCGCGCGCCGGTTCCTCGAGGTGTTCGGCGGCTTCGAGGCGGTGGTCTGCCCCTCCGGTAGCTGCACGTCGATGGTGCGGAACCACTACGACGCGTTCCTCGCCGGCGCGCCGGGATTCGAGAAGCTGAAGGCGCGGACCTTCGAGCTGTGCGAGTTCCTCGTGGACGTTCTCGGCGTGCGCGGCGCGCGAGGGCGTTTCCCGCACAAGGTCGCGCTGCACCAGAGCTGCCACGGCCTGCGCGAGCTCGGCCTCGGCGTCCCGAGCGAGCGGCTCCTGCCGCGCACGAACAAGGTGGACGCGCTGCTCCGGACCCTCGGCGGCATCGACCTCGTTCCGCTCGCGCGCCCCGACGAGTGCTGCGGGTTCGGCGGCACGTTCGCCGTCGCGGAGGAGGCGGTCTCCGTCCTCATGGGAAAGGACCGGATCGAGGACCACACCCGCGCCGGCGCGGAGATCGTGACGGCGACCGACGTCTCCTGCCTCATGCACCTCGAGGGGGTCGCGCGCCGGGAGCGCCGCCCGCTCCGGTTCATGCACGTCGCCGAGGTGCTCGCGGAGGCGCTCGCGTGACCGGAGCGCGCGCCACCGGCGGCCACCCCGCCGCCGCGGCGGAGTTCGTGGCGAACGAGCCGCGGGCGCGCTGGCACGACCAGGCGCTCTGGTTCGTGCGCGACAAGCGCGACCGCGCGGCGTCGCTCGTCCCCGACTGGGAGCGGCTGCGCGACGCGGCCGCGGCGATCAGGGCGCACTCGCGCGGGCGGCTCGCCGACCTGCTCGAGGAGTTCGAGGCCAAGGCGGTCGCGTGCGGCGCGAAGGTCCACTGGGCGGCAGACGCCGCGGAGCACAACGCGATCGTCCACCGGCTCCTCTCCGAGCGCGGCGTCCGGCGCGTCGTGAAGTCGAAGTCGATGCTGACCGAGGAGTGCGGGCTGAACGAGTACCTCGGCGCGCGCGGCATCGAGGTGGTGGACACCGATCTCGGCGAGCGGATCGTCCAGCTCGCCGGCGAGCCGCCCTCGCACATCATCTTCCCAGCCATCCACAAGAAGCGCGAGGAGATCGGCGCCCTCTTCCACGAGAAGCTCGGGACCGCCGAAGGCCTCGCCGATCCGAAGGCGCTCACCGAGGCCGCGCGCGGCCACCTGCGTGAGCGGTTCCTCGCCGCCGAGGCGGGGATCACCGGGGTCAACTTCGCGGTCGCGGAGACGGGTGGCGTCGTCGTCTGCACGAACGAGGGGAACGCGGACATGGGCACCTCCCTGCCCAGACTCCACATCGCCTGCATGGGCGTCGAGAAGATCGTCCCGCGCCTCGAGCACCTCGCCGTGCTGCTCCGGCTCCTCGCGCGCTCCGCCACGGGCCAGCCGATCACGACCTACACCTCGCATTTCCAGGGCCCGATGGAAGGCGGCGAGCTGCACGTCGTCATCGTGGACAACGGCCGCTCGGCCCTCCTCGCCGATCCGTCCGTTCGCGGCGCCCTCGCCTGCATCCGCTGCGGCGCGTGCATGAACACCTGCCCGGTGTTCCGGCGCAGCGGCGGCTACAGCTACGGGTGGGTGGTGCCCGGGCCGATCGGCTCCATCCTCGCGAGCGCGCGAGATCCTGCCGCGCACGCGACGCTCCCCTTCGCGTCGACGCTCTGCGGCTCCTGCGACGCCATCTGCCCGGTGAAGATCGACCTGCATGGCGAGCTGCTCGTCCAGCGACGCACGCTCGCGGCGCGGGGGCTCGTCTCGCCCGGCAAGCGGCTCGGGATGCGCCTCGTCGCGTTCGTGCTCGCACACCGCGCGCTCTACGAGGCGGCGGGGCGGCTCCTGCGGCTCGCGCTCCGGAGGCTCCCGCGCAGCCTCCTGTACGGCCCCTGGAACGTGTGGGGACGGCGGCGCGAGCTGCCCGCCCCGCCGGAGGAGAGCTTCCGCGAGACCTGGCGCCGGACGCGAGGAGCGCGTGGATAGCCGCCGCCGCATCCTCGACGCCCTCCGGGCCGCGTCGCCCCCGGCCCCGCGGGCGCCCGATCTCTCCGGCGTCGGGGTGCGCTGGGACGATCCCGTCAAGAAGCTCTCCGAGATGGTGCTCGCGGTCGCCGGGCGGCTCGTGCGCGTCCCGGACGCGGCGGCCCTGCCGGCCGCGGTGGCGGCGCTCGCGTCGGAGGTCGGCGCGGCGCAGGTCGCCTCGGCGGTCGAGGGCGTCCCGGGCACCGTCGACCTCTCCCGCGCGAAGGACGCCCACGCGCTCGAGGGGCTTGGGCTCGCGGTGCTGCCCGGCGCGTTCGCCGTCGCCGAGAACGGCGCCGTCTGGGTGCGCGGCGAGACGTTCCGGCCGCGCGGCGCCTTCGTCATCGCCGAGCACCTCGCACTCGTCGTCCCCGCCTCGGAGGTCGTGCACGATCTGCACGAGGCCTACCGCCGGATCGTCCTCGACGGCGCAGGGTTCGGCACCTTCATCGCGGGGCCGTCGAAGACCGCGGACATCGAGCAGGCGCTCGTCATCGGGGCCCACGGCGCCCGCTCCTGCACGCTCTTCCTCGTGGGTTGACGGGAGGCAGGACATGGCTGACGTCGGCTTCGTCGGGCTCGGGATCATGGGGCGCCCGATGTCCCTCAACCTCATGAAGGCCGGCCACCGGCTGCACCTGTTCAGCCGCAGCGGCGTGCCCCGGGAGCTCGTGGAAGCCGGCGGGATCGCCTGCGCGAACGGCCGCGAGGTGGCGCAGCGTTCCGAGCTCGTCTTCTGCATGGTCCCGGACACGCCCGACGTCGAGCGCGTCCTCTTCGGCGCGGAGGGCGTCGGCGCGGGGCTCTCGGCGGGGAAGGCGTTCGTGGACATGAGTTCCGTGTCGCCGATCGGCACGAAGGAGCTCGCCACGCGAGTGAACGCGCTCGGGTGCGAGTACGTCGACGCGCCGGTCTCGGGCGGCGACGTCGGCGCGCGCGCCGCGACGCTCACCATCATGGTCGGCGCCTCTGAGGCGGGCTTCGCGCGGGTGAAGCCCCTCCTCGACCTGCTCGGGAAGAACGTCACGCACGTCGGGCCGAACGGCGCCGGCCAGACGGCCAAGGTCGCGAATCAGATCGTGGTCGCGCTCACCATCGAGGCGATCGGGGAGGCGCTCCTCTTCGCCGCGAAGGCGGGCGTCGATCCCGCGAAGGTGCGCCAGGCGCTCCTCGGCGGCTTCGCCGCCTCGCGCGTACTCGAGGTCCACGGCCAGCGGATGATCGAGCGGAACTTCGAGCCGGGCGCGAGGGTCGCGCTGCACCAGAAGGACCTCGAGAACGCGCTGCAGGGAGCGAAGGCCATGGGCGTCGCGCTCCCGGGCACGGCGAACGCCCAGCAGCTCTTCAACGCGGTGAAGGCGATGGGCGGCGCGGGGTGGGACCACTCGGCGATGGTGCGCGCGCTCGAGGCGCTCGCGGGGCGCGCGATCGCCGGCTGAACGGATCCGTCCGGCGGCGCCCCTGCTGCCGCGTCGGGCGCTCGAGACGCCACCTCACGGGGCGGGGGCCACCCGCCTGCGCACCATCACCATCTGGACCTCGGCGCCGTCCAGGACGGCCCAGAGCGGAGGTGATTCCGTCGCCTCCTCGGCGCGCTCGAGCGCGGCGGCGGGGGTGATGACGGGCTCGCCGAGGAAGGTCGGCGCGGGTGGCAAAAGGACGATTCGTCGCGAGCGATTCGGCGCCCGCGCCTTCGCGAGCTTGCGCGGGAGGAGGCCGCGGCGCGCGCGGGCGGCGTTCTCGGCGCGCAGCTCGGGATGCGGGTCGGAACGCGCTCGCGGCGCGCCGGCGGCGGCCGCGAGCGAGACGACGAGGAGGAGGCAGCTCGCGAGCACGGGAGTTTCTCGCGCGAGAGGGTGGAGATCGCAGGGGAGCGAGGGAAGGCCCCCTGGGCGGAGGAGCACGGGGGCCGTTCCGATGGGGCGAGCGCGTACTTGCGGAGGTGAGAGACCGTGACCGGTCTTTTCAAGACGCGCCGCTTCGCCCCCGGTTGAACCCGCCCCCCCCGAAGTGCTCTCCTCCCCGCCTCCCGATGCGCTCGACCTGCTTCCGCTGCCTCCGCCCCACCCCTTTCTGCGTCTGCGCGGATCTCCGCCCGGCGCGCGCCGCGACGCGGATCGTGCTGCTCCAGCACCCGCGCGAGGCGCGGCTCGCGATCTGCTCGGCGTGGCTCACGCGGATCGCGCTCGAGAACGTCGAGCTCCACCGCGGCGTGCGCTTCGAGGACCACCCGCGCGTCCATGAGGTCGCCGCCGCGCCCGGCACCGCGCTGCTCTTCCCGGGCCCGGGCTCGACGCCCGTCGAGGAGGTCGCGCCCCCTCCCGCGGCGCTCGTCGTCATCGACGGCACCTGGCTGCAGGTGGAGCGGATGCTGCGGGACAACCCTTCGCTCGCCGCGCTGCCGCGCATCGGCCTCTCCCCGTCGCGCGAGAGCGGCTATACGGGACTGCGCCGCGAGCCCGCCCCGGGACACCTCTCCACGATCGAGGCGGTGGCGCTCGCGCTCGGCGCGTTCGAGCGCGATCCCGCCCGCTTCGCGCCGATGGCCGACGCGTTCCGCCGCTCCGTGCAGCTGCAGATCGAGTGCACTCGGACGCGCCGGAACCCGCGCCACCGTCCCGCCCGCCCCGCCTGATTCCGCCGCTCCGCGGGCCGCCTCCGTCCGGCGGGTGCATCCCGCGCCCAGATGGGATATTTCCCGTACCCCCCGCCCGTGGCGGGACGGACCCTCCCATGCCCCAGCGCACAGAAGACCTGAACGTCGCGACCCTCGACATCATGCCCTCGCCCGACGAGGTGAAGGCGAAGCTCCCCCTCACCGAGGCGGCCGCCAACACGGTCGTGAAGGGGCGCCGCACGCTCGAGGCGATCCTCGACGGCAGGGACCCGCGGCTCTTCGTCGTCGTCGGCCCCTGCTCGATCCACGACCCCGTCGCGGGGCTCGACTATGCCCGGCGCCTCGCCGGCCTCGCGCGCGAGCTCGAGGACGTCTTCTACTTCGTGATGCGCGTCTACTTCGAGAAGCCGCGCACGTCGCTCGGCTGGAAGGGCTTCATCAACGATCCGTTCATGGATGACTCGTTCCGGATCGACGTCGGTATGGAGAAGGCCCGCCGGTTCCTGCTCGACGTGAACGAGCTCGGGTTGCCCGCCGGGACCGAGGCGCTCGATCCGATCGCGCCGCAGTACTACGGCGATCTCATCGCCTGGACCGCGATCGGCGCGCGCACCTCCGAGTCGCAGACGCACCGCGAGATGTCCTCCGGCCTCTCCTCCCCGGTCGGCTTCAAGAACGGCACGGACGGCGACGTGGACTCGGCGGTGAACGCCATCGTCTCGGCGAGCCGGCCCCACAGCTTCCTCGGCATCAACGGCCAGGGGCGCTCCGCAGTGGTGCGCACGCGTGGGAACCGGTACGGCCACCTCGTGCTCCGCGGCGGCGGCGGCCGCCCGAACTTCGACACCGTCTCCATCTCGCTCGCCGAGCAGGCGCTCGAGAAGGCGAAGATGCCGAGGAACATCGTCGTGGACTGCTCGCACGCGAACTCCTGGAAGAAGCCGGAGCTGCAGCCGCTCGTGATGCGCGACGTCGTCCACCAGATCCGCGAGGGGAACCGCTCGGTCGTCGGCCTCATGGTCGAGAGCTTCATCGAGGCCGGGAGCCAGCCCATCCCGTCGGACCTGTCGAAGCTCAAGTACGGCTGCTCTGTCACCGACGCCTGCGTCGGCTGGGACACGACGGTCGAGATGCTCCGCTCGTCGCAGCCGGTGCTCCGCGAGGTGCTCCCCGGCAGGAAGCGGGCCTGACGCGCCGCCTCGCACGAGCCCGGACGCCGCGCGCCGCGCGCGTTACATCTCCGGCGCGAGGAGGCGCGCCATGGTCGAGAAGGTCGTCCTCACCGACGCCGAGTGGCGGGAGCGGCTCACCCCGGAGGAGTACGAGGTCCTGCGCGGCCACGGCACCGAGGCCGCGTGGTCCGGGTGCTTCCTCGGGACGCAGGAGCCCGGGATCTACGTCTGCGCCGGCTGCGAGAACCCGCTCTTCCGCTCGGGCGGGAAGTTCGAGTCCGGCACGGGCTGGCCGTCGTTCACGGACCCCATCTCCGCCGACGCGGTGACCGAGCACGTGGACCACTCCTACGGGATGCGCCGCGTCGAGGTCCGCTGCGCCCGCTGCGACGGCCACCTCGGCCACGTCTTTCCCGACGGTCCGCCCCCGACCGGGCTGCGCTACTGCATGAACTCGATCGCGCTCCGGCACGTCCCCGATTCTGCGCTGGCGGACGCGAACCTCTAGGCGGCGGGACACTCCGGGGCAGCCTCATCCCCCGCTGATCACGGCTCGTCGTCGCCCGGCTCCCCGGGCCCCGGCGGCGTCGGGCCGCGGGTCATGTTACCGCCGCCGCCCGTCACCGCGTCGCCGCGCGGCTTCCTGAGCGCCCCCGCGTCCGTCTGCTGACGGGTGGCGCGGTCGCGATCCTGCGCCGCCGCCTCGAGCGGGCGGTGCTTGGCAGGAATCCCCTCGCGGTCGGCGCGGCTCGCGTGCTCCTGCCCTCCCGTGTCCGACTGCTCCGAGCGATCGAACTCGGCTCGCGCCTCCTTGCGCAGCGCCCGCATCGCGTCCCGCGGGTCGTTCGAGTCGCGGCTCTCCGACATGGCACCCTCCTCGCCGGGCGAGGCCCGGTCCCCTCGGACCTTGGGGATGCGCGGACCGCGCGACCACCCCGCCCGTCCCCCGCCGCGGCGCTTGCGGCGGCGAGGCGCCGTGCGGACGCGGGAGGCATGCTGCCCGGCAGGACGGGCGCCGATCGGACCTGTTACCGTGGGCCCGTGCGACCGTTTGCCGCATCCGTCCTCGCCATCGCGGCGCTCGCCGCGCCGCGGTTCGCGGCTGCGTTCCGGGACGCGCCCCCGGGCACGCCCATTCGCCAGCGGACGATGCCGACCGTCGGGGGCGAGCGCGCACCGCTCCTCGCCGAGGGCAAGGTGAGCGTCTTCGTGTTCGTTCGCGCCGGGCAGGAGAACACGGAGCGCGTCCTCCGGCAGCTCGCGCAGCTCGAGGTCGAGCTCGCGGTGCCGGCGCTGGCCTGCGCGGCGCGGTGACACCCAGCGCCACGGCGTGCCCCGGCGGCACGCCGGGCGCGCGAAACATCGTGCAGCCCCACGCAATCCGCGCGATCGTTCGTTGGCGCCGCGCGTGCAGAGGTCCCGTCAAAGGTGAGCTGCTGGAGCGCGGGAGGGAGGGCCATGGGGATCCGCCGCATCGTTCCATTCTTCGCCCTCGCGCTCGCGGCGGGCTGCGCCCACGCCCCGCGCCGCGAGATCGCGGCCCCGGCCGCCGCGCTCCGCTGCGAGGAGGCGGGGGTCCTCCTCGCGCGCCGCGCCCGCACCCAGCCGCTCGACGAGCTCCGGCTCGTCCTCACCGCGCCGCTCGCCTACGCCGCCGCGGGGGCGGGCTGGATCACAGACGGCGCGCTCGTCGTCACCGTCGCGGGCGGCGGCGGGCTGCTCGTGTGCGCGCCGCTCGCGATGCTCGAGGGGGCGACCCACGGGGACGGCGAGCTGACCGGGAGCTGCTTCGCGTCCGTCGCCGGCGCGGTGCTCGGGGCGGGGCCGCCGGGCGTCGGGCGCGGTGTCTACCGCGCGACGCGGAGGTGGCGCTGCCCCGATCACGTCCAGCTCGCGCGCGAGGTCCGCGCCGTCGCGAGCTGCCACGCGACCCGCGGCGCGCCGGGGGACACGGAGGCGGCGCGGGTCCAGCTCGTGCAGCTCCGCTCCGATCGCGGCATCTGGGAGTGCCTCCCGGCGGAGGAGCGCCGCGAGGTGGAGGACGCGCTCGCGGCGCTCGGCGCGCCGCCGTAGGAAGCAAGTGCCGGCATCGATGCGTGAAGCACGTCGAGAGCCGTGGTGAGGGAGTACCGGGGGGCGACGACGGACGAGACGGCTTCTTCAACAGCGTGCGAGCTCGCGCTGCCGTGATCTCGTCACCGTTCGCGGAGATGGCTCGGCTCGCCACCCTCGCACACGCGCGCTCCCGCCGCGCGTCGTCACGCGCCTGCGGCGGTTCGCGGCGGGTGCGCAGCCGCGGCGGGCTCTCGGCGCCGGATGCGGGGGACGAGGATGAGCGCCGCGCCGTAGAGGCCGAAGGCGAGGAACTGCGTCGCGGGCCTGCCCGCGTGCAGGTCCTCGAGGAGGAGCTTCAACCCTGCGAGGGCGAGGACCGGCCAGACGAGCCAGCGCGCCTCGCTCCACGGCTCGAGCCGGCCGAGCGCGGCGAGCACGAGCGCGCCGAGGGAGAGCACCACGGTCCGGACCGTCGCCACGACGCCCGGGTCGGCCCCCGCGCCGGGCGCCCCCGCGACGGCGGGCGTGACCCAGCCGATGACGAGCCCCGCGCCCGACACCGCGAGCACGACGAGGAGGACGACACGCGGGACGCGATCGAGCGGACCGCGCACCGGCGCCGTCCCGAGCGCCCAGGCGCACGCAGCGACGGCGACGGCGGCGCCGATGGCGGCGAGCGATGCGGGCGACCAGGCGACGTCCGGCGCCTCGATCGTCGCCTCGACCGCGTGGGAGATGAGCCCGCTCGCGAGCGCGGCGGCGACGGCGAAGGTGGCGGCGTGACCCGCGAGCGTCCTGCGACCCGCCTTTCGCGCGCCGAGCGCCGCCGCGAACGCGAGCGCTGCCCAGAACAGGCCCCGCGCCGCGCCGGGCATGAGGAACGTCGCGCCGGCGAGGAGGAACGCCGCGCCGGCGGTCGTGTAGAAGTAGAAGTTCGCCGGGGTCCGCTCCCGCTCGACGAACGCGAAGGCGATGGCGTACGCCCCCGCGCCGAACGCGAGCGACAGCGCGCCGAGGGCGAGCGCGCCCGTCCCCATCCCCGCTCGCGCGGTGACGAACGCGGCGGCGCCGAGCCCCGTGACGAGCACCGCCGCCGACTGCACCATCTCGAAGACCACGACGTTGCGGCGGAGCCCGAGGGTCCGGACCGCGGTGCTGCCGAGGTAGGCGGCCATGAGCGCGAACTGCACGAGCACCGCGGTGACCGGGCCGTCCGGCGCGCCCGGGCGGACCGCCTCGACGGCGAGGAAGAGGACCGCGAGATCGGCCGCGAACGCTACCGGCCAGCGCAGGCCGTGCCAGTCGAGCACGTACCCGAGCCAGACCGTGCCGGTGCCGAGGACGACGAGGAACAGGAGCGGCGGCGCGACGCGCCCCTGCGCGAGCATGAGCGCGTAGGCGGCGGGGATCGCGGCGAGCACGACGAGCCACGCGAGCGTCTGGAACCTTCGCCGCGCCGCGACCGCGAGCGCGACGGCGGTGAACGCGGAGAGCAGGATCGCCGCGATCCAGGTCGGGAAGAGCTTGAACCGCGACGTCACCTCGACCAGGAGCGGGAATCCGATGGCGACCGCCGCCGCGCCGTGGAACCCGGCGCTCACGAGGTCGCGCCGCGCCGCCGACCGGTCCGCCAGCGCGATCCAGATCCCTGCGTAGACGAAGCCCATCCCGACGCCGATCCAGGTCGGGAGCCGCCCCGTGTCGGTGAGCGCGCGCAGGAAGAAGGCGCCGGCGAGGACGAGGAGGGTGCGCCCGGTCAGCGAGACGGTGCTCGCGAGAGATGCGGCATCCTGCCGCAGCATCGCCGCGGCGGCGTCGCCCGCGGGCGCAGCGGCCGCGGCGGCCGCGCGTGCCCTGCGCGCCGCGGCGGGCGTGAGCCCACGCTCGAGCAGCGCCACGCGCTCGTGCACTTTCCCGAGCGACTCCGAAAGCTCCGCGACCTTCGCTTCGAGCTCGGCCACGCGATCGGACATGTGGGAAGCAAATCACAGTCCGTGCGACAAAAGGTACCAGTCACCCGGGCACCCTTGAGCCTGAGTCTCAGTCCTACCGTGAGCGGCGGGCGGGCGGCCGGCTGTCAGCGACGGTGCGCCCGAATCTCCCTCGCCCCCGCGAAGCGCGCGCGAAGCGGGGAGAGGGTTGGGGCGGGTTGGGGTGAGGGGGTGGTCGAGCTCGCGGCGGCCGGCCGGCGGTCAGCGACGGTGCCGCTGCACGAACGCGGCGTGAAATTCGCCGATGCGCCGGACCATCGTCTCGATCTCGTCGAGCGGAGGCAGGATGGTCGTGCGGAAGTGCGCCGTCCCGGGCAGCTGCCCGAACCCCGTGCCGTCCACGACGCAGATGCCCGTCTCCTCGAGGAGCGCGAGGCAGTACTCGAAGTCGGTCACGCCCGGCGGCAGGTCGATCCGGGGGAACGCGTACATGGCACCGGTGACCTCGTTGCAGCGGATGCCCGGGACCTGGTCGAGCCCCCTGCCGACGACGGCCGCCTTCTTCCTCAGCGCCTCGAGCACCTCGCGCTTCTCGCGCTCCCACAGGGCGCGCGAGGGCCCGCCCTCGGGCGGGGGCGAGACGAGCAGGTAGGTCACGATCTGTCCGACCGAGTTCGCGCAGAGCGCGATCGACTGGAGCTTCGTGATCTCGTCCTGCACCGCGCCCGGCACGTTCCGGCACTCGAGATAGCCGCCGCGGTGGCCGCACTCGCCGAGGTAGCCCTTCGACACCGAGTGGAAGCTGAAGAGCGACACGTTCTTCAGCTTCATCCGCTCGAGCACCTTCGCGAACGAGACGAACCGGTCCTCCGGGCGCCAGACGTTGTCCTGGTAGACCTCGTCCGCGAGCACGGACAGCCCGTGCTCGTTCGCGAAGGCGAGCACCATCTCGACGTTCGCCTCGTCGAGGACCGCACCCGAGGGGTTCCCGGGGTTGATGACGCAGATCGCGCGGGGGCGGATGCCCTTGCGCCGCGCGTCCGCGATCGACCGGTCGAGGATCTCGCGCGAGAGCTTCCAGCCGTTGGCCTCGTCGAGGTGGTAGCCGACCTGCGCGCCCCCGTAGAGCGTGATCGTCGCAGAGTAGAGGGGGTACTGCGGGATCGAGACCATGATCCCGTCGCGCTCGTCCGCGACGAGGAGCCGGAGCACCGCCTGCACGCCCTTGCTCGCGCCGTCGGTGAGGAAGATCGCGTCCGGGTCGGCGGCGATGCCGTCGCGCGCCGAGATGAAGCGCGCCACCGCCTCGCGGACGAACCGGTAGCCCTTCGATTCGGTGTAAGCGCCGAGCCCGTGCTTCGTCTCGCGCGCGATGAGCGCGGCGGCGTCGAGGGCGTCCTGCGGGAACGTGCCGGCCGGCACGACGCGGGCGAGCTCGCCGTACTCGGCGAGCGCGAGCACCTGGCGCACCCACGTCAGCGGGCGCTGCCCGAGCGACTGCGGGTTCCCGATGTTGCAGTAGATGATGCGGCGGCCCTGCCGCTCGAGCTCCTGGGCGCGCGCCACGATGGGCCCGCGGACGGCGTACTCGCACTCGCGCACCGCGCGGCCGATCTCTTCATGGCGAATCACGGACGGTCTCCTCGCGAAAGGCGCGCCATGTTACCAGACCTCCCGCCGCGCCGTGTCGCCCGGTGCGCCGCTCAGCGCGCGGGCGCGCGGCGCGACGCGACCGCGGCCGCCAGGGTCGCCGCCGCCGCGGCCGCCGCGAGCGCGCGGCGGTGCATCCGCAGCCACAGCTCGACGCTGCCCCGCCGCGCGATCCCGCCGAAGATGCCGCGCGAGCCGCGATCGCCGGGCAGCGGTGCGTCCACGTTGTCCTCGGTGGGCTTCGGCGCGAGATCGGTCATCTGCGCGCTCCACGCCGTTCGCGCGAGGTACCGGTCGAGGAGGCCGGGCATCACCCGCTGTCCCACGATGGCCTTCATCGTGGACCAGCCGATCCAGAGCTCGCGCGGCGCCCGCTCGGCCGCCCACAGGATCCCCTCGGCGATGGTCTCCGGCTGGTAGACGGGGGGCACCGGCCGCGCGTGCGCGTCGAGCCGGTTCCGGACGACCTCGAACTGCGGCGTGTTGACGGCAGGGAGCTGCACCATCGCGACCTTCACCCGGCTGCGGTCGTGCAGGAGCTCGCAGCGGAGCGAGTCGGTGAAGCCGCGGATGGCCGCCTTCGAGGCGCAGTAGGCGCTCTGGAGCGGGATCGAGCGGTACGCGAGCGCCGAGCCAACCTGGACGACGACGCCCGCGTCGCGCGCCCGCATGTGCCGGAGCGCGGCGAGCGTCCCGTGCACCGTGCCGAGGTAGTTCACCTCGGTGACCCGGCGGTACTCTTCGGCGCGCATCTCCGCGACCGGCGAGAAGACCGACACCATCGCGTCGTTCACCCACACGTCGATGCCGCCGAACCGGCGCGCCACCTCGTCGGCGGCGCGGTCCACCGCCGCCGCGTCCGCGAGATCGAGCGGGAGGACGAGCGCCTCGCCGCCAGCCGCTTGGATCTCCGACGCCGCGTTCTCGAGCGCATCGCCCGTCCGCGCGATGAGCCCGACCCGCGCCCGCTCCTTCCCGAACGCCCGCGCGATCGCGCGGCCGATCCCCGCGGAGGCGCCCGTCACGACGACCGACTTCCCCTCGAACCGACTCGCCCTCGCCACCTCGCTCCCTCCCGGCACGCGCCGTCGTCGCCCCCCGGGAATGTGGGTCGCGAGTCGTCGGGCCGCGCGCGAGCGCGCTCACGGTGTGCCGGTCCGCCACGCCGGAGGCGCGCACGGCAGGCTCGGAAGTCCCTGATCTAACGGAGGTTCTGGCGCTCGCCTCCTGGTCCGCGAAATGCAAATCTGGTGGGCATGAAGACCCGCACGCTCATCGCGCTCCTCGTCGCCCCCGCCCTGCTGCTCGGCGGCTGCGTCACGACCACGACCCGGTCGCAGACCTGGGGCGACGCATACGCCGCGGGATGGGCGAGGTACGGGCGTGTCGAGTCGATCCGCGAGACCGTCCAGACGCAGCAGGGTGATCCGGCCGCGGGCGCGGTCGCGGGCGCGATCATCGGCGGGCTGCTCTTCGGGGGGCGTTCGCCGGCGCACACGATGGCGGGCGCGATCGGCGGCGCAATGGTCGGCGCGGCGGCGAGCCAGGGCCAGGCCGAGGACCGGACGTACGAGGTCTTCGTCCGCTTCGACGACGGCGCGCTCGAGACATTCGTCTACCGGAACGTCCTCCCGTTCCGCGCCGGGGACGGCGTCGCGCTGACGGCGCAGGGCCTCTCGCACCAGTAGCGCGTGGCGCGGGCGGCGCCCTCCACGCCAGGCCATGGATGTGGCGTTGCGGCGGCGCGCGCTCGCCGTAGAACTCGGTCATGAGCACCGAACGCACCATCGCGGAGGTCGTCGCGCCGACGCCCGTCGTCGAGGGAGCCGGGGTGCGGCTGCGCCGCAGCATCGCCACCCGCCACCTCGATTACCTGGACCCCTTCCTCCTGTTCGATCACTTCGGCTCGGACGATCCAGACGACTACGTCGCCGGGTTCCCGGTCCACCCGCACCGCGGGATCGAGACGGTCACGTACATGCTCGGCGGCAGCGTCGCCCACAAGGACAGCCTCGGGAACTCCGGCGTCATCGGCGCGGGCGACGTGCAGTGGATGACCGCCGGGAGCGGCATCCTGCACGAGGAGATGCCGAAGGTCGGGCCGTGGCGGCTCGACGGGTTCCAGGTCTGGGTGAACCTGCCGGCGAAGCTCAAGATGACGCGCCCGCGTTACCAGGACGTCGCCGCCGCGAAGATCCCACTGAGGACGCGCCCGGACGGGATCGAGATCCGGGTGGTCGCCGGCGAGGTCGACGGCGTGCGGGGCGCGGTGAAGGAGATCCACGCCGAGCCCGAGTACCTCGACGTCTCGATGCCGCCCCGGAGCACGTTCGAGCAGCCGGTGCCGCGCGGGCACACCGCGCTCGCGTACGTCTTCGCGGGCGAGGTCTCGTTCGGCGACGCCGCGGACGCGGGCCACGGCAAGGTCGCGGCGACACGGCTCGTCGTCCTCGGCGACGGGGACGTCGTCCGGGCCCGGACCGGGGAGAAGCCGGGACGCTTCCTCCTCCTCTCCGGGAAGCCGCTCGGGGAGCCCGTCGCGCGCTACGGTCCGTTCGTCATGAACACGGCGGAGGAGATCCAGCAGACGCTCCGCGAGCTGCGCGACGGGAGCTTCATCCGCCGCTGAGCCGGCGCACCGG
>Ga0137374_10000221_pt1 | contig 52905 bp, 51 predicted proteins | sample SagtaG_20_FD_104811 | JGI IMG/M metagenome (GOLD analysis project Ga0137374, IMG submission 104811) | Vadose zone soil microbial communities from Sagehorn Ranch, Mendocino, California, USA - Sage1_R_100_16 metaG | ecosystem: Environmental > Terrestrial > Soil > Vadose zone | place: USA... | reverse complement strand
TCAACACCTAAACACAAACAATTGGTGGGAAATTAGTTGTTTCTTGTTCATTCAACCAAATTAACGCCCATCAGCTGTTAATTTTTACTTTCTTATAGATGTTGATTACAATAAAAAAATTTCGTTTACTTGGGAGGTAACATCAGTATGAAGTCTTAGGACTCATTTCATTCATCCAACAATCAAAACTCACTTCAAAATATGAGTATCAGAAAGCGCAAAGGCTCACAAAAAACTTGCCATAATAGATTATGACACTAATAATGCAATCATTGAATTTTTCTCAGGCAAAACAAATGTATGTAAGGCTTGGAATGGTATGGAGGAGAATTTAGATAATTTAGATCAAAAGTCGTGAAATAAGACTTTGTATCAGCTGGACAATCCACAAGGCCATTTGAAAGAATCTCTTTGTAAAGATTGTTGAATAACTCACTTTCTTTAGGAATATCTGTCACAATCTGCAGAGTACCAGTATTGATTAACTTGGTACTAAACGTGCTAACAAGCGAGCCGAATGACGAGGAATGTGTTACTTCTTTAAGATCCATAGATTTTGGAACATAAATAATGAAATTGTCTACTGAATTATTGGGTATATTTGGAAGTAACTTTTCCGGATTACCCCAAAAAACAGATGCATTCTGAGGTTCTAGATCCAGAAACTTGGATTTGGCATAATAGATTTCGTTTTGATCGTCCCCAATGCCAATGAAAAATTCTGCCCATGCGTCATTAGCCATCTTATAGATAAGATTGCCTGTAAAATACCCAATTAGTATATTAATTTTCAAAAAGCTTTTGCGAGCGTTTAGTATTGTCCTAATCAGTAAAGTTGTTGGATTTCCTTCATGAAAAAACTGGTACACAGAATTCCATCTATACTTGAATATCTCAGGAAAGCTCTTCATTTTTATTAGTTCTTGAAATAGTTTGGTCTCTGCAAAATCAGAAAAGTATGAATCTGTTCTAGATACGGCCTCTAATTTGGGCAAAAATAGCTCGTCATACAAACTTGTAACTCTATTCCAGGCTCTTATAGGATCAGATCCCATATAGGTAACAGATAGGTCAGATAACCATAAGACTTCTGCCAAGATTTTTATTTTTCCAATTTCATATCCTTTGGCCTCAATCTCAGAGAGTAATTTTTTAAACATCTCTTGGGAGGTTTCTAGTTTAAAATAAGGAAAATCAGTTCTCCATATCATCGCTTCAACAATTAAGCTCTTGTCAGATCTCTTTATCTCATTTAGGTGTTCAGCTTGAAGATCGGATAACGCAGACTTAGATTTAAAAGAAAAACTTTCAAACAAACTTTCTAATTCTTCTGCATCTAATTCGAAATATGCGTCATGTATACGGTATCTTTGAATAGTCTCTATTGTTCTAAAGACTCTAGGACCAATTATAGATCGAATTTTAGATTCTGATTCAGGCTGACCATATTTTTCTGGATTAGAACCACTACCTGCGTAACTGAATTGCAAGGGATCATAGTCATGTAACAATGCAGCTACAAGCATAATTTCGATTTCATCAACAGTAAATCTATAATCGCGGATTGAACTTGGTAACATTTTTAATGACATATAAGAAACCTCAAGACTATGGTGAAAGTTATGGTATTCAGTAGATCCTTCCCCTAATCCAGTATCTGAATATACGCCATCTAAAAATTTAATTAACTTAGTAATTTTTTCAATTTTACCATCATCTAATCCTTTATTTCTTGCCACATCTAAAATCGCCAAAATTAGTCTATCTTCTCTGATATCAGCAAGTGTTTCGTTTGCCTCCTTTACTATAGATTTACGGAAACCAGGAAGTTTTTCTAAAATTTCATTGTAGATAATTTTAATCGGCAAGCTCTTGTAGAGATAGATCCACAACCCAATTATCATCCAGGGATACTTTATTCTAAATCTCTCTCTTTCAATAATTTCATCTACCAAAAGTACAATGTTTCTGTTCAATTTTCCTATTTCACGATTTGTCACGATATCTTGCTGGTTATTGGATTTCATCCCTTGATATTCAGCGCGTATTACTGCCCACTGAGGGATTTTAACCCTAAATCGGATTCGTTTGTTGGATCCATTATTTGACCATGGAAATCGAAGAATTTCTCTTTGAGTCGTGGCCACGTTTCGATTTCTTGTGTTTAGCAAGTCATCATCTTTGGCAACTTGGAGTATCAATTCCTTATTTGGAACCTGCAGTCCCAGTAAAACATGCCAATACTTGCCTTTATCTACCCACTCAGGAGCATATGTTGCTGGATCCCAAAAATCAATGGGTCCAAATGGGATGTAACCGTCTTCAAACTCATGAGTTTCAGGATTATATGATTTGTATTCATATTTTCCAATTTGAGGATTAATTTGACAGGCAAGACCTTTTGTTTCGTTGACTCTATTTGAGGATCTTGTAAATTCCCTATGTGCCATTATCCCCCAAATAGTTCCTAGTACACTGAATATTGTGAAAATGAAATAGGAGAGATCAAATTTATCATGTACTGCGTAATTGAGAGCCAAGAGAATACCGAAAGCATATGAAGAAAACATTCCAGCAAAAAACATGAAAAGAAAGAACCACCTTGCCATGTCATTGTAAAATAAACTAAATGATTTTATGTCACAATAGTTTGACATTCTATGCTTCATGGACATTCACTGTTATTAAAGAGCATTACGTCCTTAATTGATCGTTTCATTACCCTCAACTATTCATACCTTATCAATTGCGCTCCGTTAAAAATAAATCCATATATAAATGCGACCATTGTCTGCTTAATTTCACGGTATTCCTTGGGTAATATGTCAATTATACATTATAGAGTTTGAGGCGATAATTTGATAGTGACGTATCTATCAAATCAAAATTCAAGGGTATCAAACAACTATAAGTTTTACAAAATGCATTCTTTTGTTTATTTGAAGTTGTCTTGATATTTCCTTAACATCTTTAGCGTCGCCTTTCAAAGAAAATATTTCAAGGCACCTATCTTTATCTATTTTATTATGTAGGTGTACAATTATTATTTTGTCAAAATCATGTCTTATTGATGAAACTTGATCATCTGAATCTTCATCATGTACCGCCAAAAGTAACGAATTAATTTCTCCATCCAAATCTTCTTTCATACGTTCATCAGATAAGAGATTTCTAATTCCTGCCCTTATGATTTCAGATCTTCCGGAAAATCCCAATGATTTAAGTTTATCCAAGCTTTCGATTATTTCTTCATTTAGCGAGACACTCACAATGGTCAATTAAATTTTCATAATCAGGTGTTAGATATAATAATTATTCCATATATTATAGAACCAAAGTAAGGCTGTTGTAATGCAAAAAAAGGTTGTGGTCTGGAGGTATAAGGTATGAAAAAAAGCTCTATGATGTAAAACTTACCTGTTCATTAAATTCTGAAAAGGGTAACCTAAAAAGGCCAGTATCTAATGCCTACAGATGTCACCAACAGCAGTCTGATTTTGTTTGACTTTGATAAAGAATTTCATGTTAAAATTCAGAAAGGCAAATAATAATTACTGCGAAAACATAATGACAAACTAGTAATATTTCTATTTCCGCAGTGATGGAATTATTGCCAAAATATTTCGTTTGTATAGATGAAACACTCAGATGATTGTTAAGAATAGCCTGCGAAATTTTCGATGTAACCCTAGCGAATTTAATTATGTTATTAACAATAATGGCGTGATAATTTAATTAAAATTAATAAAAAACGTATATATTCTTAATAATACATTATATCAACGTGAAAAGGGAGCTGTCATTTTTGTCTCATCTGATTTTATCCATTCTATTTTACTCCTTGTGTCAAAATTTGTATGCACAAAGTCAAATATCAAATCCGACTTTGCAATTGTATTTTCATACCGCAAACGCAACGAAGAATTCAATTAATGAGTTGAGCCCAGCTACTAATTCCTCACACAAGTTAAGAGTGGTATCATCTTTTTTCCCAATTGATGAATTCGTCAAAAAAATTGGTGGCGATATGATACAGTCATCCATCCTCATTCCAACAGGGATTGAACCACATGATTTTGAGCCAACAATAAATCAAATACAAACTGTTGATTCTGCCGATGTCCTCGTATACAATGGCTTGGGGATTGATAATTGGATTACAAAAATTAATACTGCGCATAAAATTGATGCTAGTGAGGGTTTGAATGCGTCTTATACTGACAGGCGTAACATGACTCTTGATCCTCATGTATGGCTGGACCCATTACTTGCAAAAAAAGAAGTGGAAAATATACGTGACGGTTTGATGACGATTGATCCCAATAACAGAGATAGATACTTTAACAACGCAAAAAATTTTTTAAATGTACTTGATAATCTTGACAAAACAATAAAAACTTACTTGGAGTCATGCAAGAAAAGAGACTTTATTACGTTTCATAATTCATTTTCGTACTTTGCAAAACAATATGGATTAAATCAACACAGTATTTCTAATGCAGGACCAGAAGCAGAAGTAACGCCTACAAGATTAGTAGAGATTATCAATATTGCAAAAAGTTTGGATCTTAAGGTTATCTATTCAGAAGAGCTAATGGATTCACGGTACGCATCAGTGGTTGCTCAGGAAATTCCAGATGGTAAGGTCCTTATTTTAAGTCCCATAGAAGGACTAACAAAGTACGAACAAGAAGTAGGAATTGGATATATCGACAAAATGAACGAAAATATAAAAAATTTGACGGTGGGATTAGAATGCAACCAATAATTAAAGTAGTAAAATTATCATATTACTATGATTCGATCCCATCATTGGACGATATCTCTTTCACTGTTGACAAGGGGGATTTTCTTGGAATCATTGGTCCAAATGGAGCAGGAAAGACCACTTTATTTGAGTGCATGCTTGGGATAATTAACGATTTTAGAGGTGAAATCAATCTTTTTGGATCGGACATTAGACAAAATAAGAAGACCCTTCAGAGAGTTGGATATGTGCCGCAAAAAAAATCTGTAGAACAGACATTTCCTGCAACAGTTAAGGAAATAGTTTCATTGGGCATGATTGGAAATAAAATTAACAAAGAAGCTATCTACAATGCAATTAAATTTGTTGAATTGGATGCATATAGAGATAAGAGAATAGGAGAACTTTCTGAAGGACAGCAACAGAGGGTTATTATTGCAAAAGCTCTTGTGAAGGACCCTGATTTATTGATATTAGACGAGCCCACTACAGGTATCGATTCAGCAACACAAGAAAGATTTTATCATCTTTTGAAGAAATTGAACAAGGATAAGAGAATAACTATTGTGTGGTCTTCACATGATATGAATGCTGTGGAAAGACTGGCAAATAAGGTTGCCTGTATTGATAGGAAATTATTCTTCCATGGTGAATCAGTGGACTTCTTTGGAAATGACGAACGAATGAAGTCTTATGTAGAATTTGCGATGCAATCACACATGAACCTTCATTTTCGTACACCTGAAGATGGGAATAACAATTTAGAAAAAAGCTGATGGGAATGTTATTTGATATAATTCAATACGGCTTTATGCAAAGAGCTCTGATATCTGCAATTGCAATATCCGTAATTTGTTCCATTGTAGGCCTTTTTCTGGTACTTAAGAGACATTCTTTATTTGGGGACGCTCTTGCCCATGTGACATTCGGTGGAATATCATTAGGTTTATTCATTGGAATCTATCCATTATGGACAGCATACATCGTAGCCATTTTGTCTGCAGTCGGTGTGAATAAATTAAGGGAATCTACAAAGATTCCGCCCGATTCCTCTATTGCTGTACTTTTGACATCCGGCTTGGCTATAGGAATTATTTTGATTAGTATTTCTGGAGGATTCACAGTAAATTTGTTTAGTATACTATTTGGAAATATTCTTCTTGTTAATAATGATGACGTAATTATTATATTGATTACAGATGCCATAGTTATTCCAGTAATTTACATATTCTACAAACAATTAATTCTCATAACTTTTGATGAGAAACAAGCAAAAGTCAGCGGATTAAATGTCACTTGGATCAACACTCTATTTATTATTCTTGCAAGCATAACTATAATCGCGTCAATAAGACTTGTTGGAGTTCTACTAATTTCTTCATTGATAGTGATTCCAAACATAACCGCATTGATGCTTGGAAAAGGATTTAAGAAAACTATATTTATTTCATGCGCAATTTCAATTTTTTCTGTAGTCTTTGGCATAGTTATATCATTCTACTTAAACTTGGCTCCAAGTGGAACAATGGTCCTAATAATGATATCAATCTTCTTAGTAACGATAATTGCAAAAAATATGAAATTTACACTTAATAAGGTTCTCGTTACTAAGAACTAAATCTGTTATTAATTGTTTTTACAATTGTACCTGAAAGTAAATCAAGTCGGTTCTGTGGTGTAAGTTTTCCAAAGTTTACAAAATTATCCAAGCTCTCTTATTTTAATACAGAGTAAGCATGGGTGCAATCAAAAATAATATGAATATGACTATTGAGAATGGGGAGTATCAGATTTTTCTTGATCAACTAAAACGATCTTGTGCTTAGTATTATTGTATTCAGTCCAGGCAATCCATACATTATCTACTGCTTCAAAAATTAAGGGGTCTGTATAACTTTCTGCATTGTCAACAGACAGTTTCTTTGCTTTAGCGAATGATCCTGAAGTATCTCCAATGCGTAACAAAATTGAAGCATTATTTGTATCATCACTCCAAGCAACAAAAATACGGTTGTTACTGACCAATATAGATGGAGAGACAGAGTTACCCGTATTGTTGCTTAAATTTATTACCTTTCCAGCTTTGTTGTTTGCATCAATTTTTCTTAACATAACATCAAAGGTTTTGTTATCATCTAGAGAATCAGACCAGACTACATAAAGGTCCTCTCCTACAAGCTGAGATTGGGCAAGTCGGGAAATTCCAGAAGTGTTGCTAACGTTAATTTCTGAATTGAATGATTTCCCATAATCATTACTAACTTTAAGAAATATTTCTGAATGTCCTGATCCAAATTCCGCTTGTTCCCATAATACAAATACATTCTTACCATCCAATGTAGCGAAGACAGTTGGATTTATAGAATTGATCCCCTCTTTTACTGTTGCATTATTGAATAAATAGGGCGCCCGCGCATTTGAGCTAGCATTACTAACCATCCTATCAAATGCGGCTTGACTGATTGTGCTATTACAGGGCAGTATTGTATTGCTTACCTTTTTTGGAATTGTAAAAGTATTTCCTTGGTCGATACTCTTTGTAAATACTATATTGCATATAGGTTCGTCATGTTTAATATCGCATTCGGTCCAAACTGTGTATATTACAGATCCATTGTGATTTATTGCCATATGTGGATCCAGCGAATCGTCATTGCTGTTGCTCAAATTTATTGTATCACTAAAGGATTCGCCATGATCCAGACTCTTCCTGAAGAAAACATCCTTATTTGTTGATGAAATATTTTCATTTGCGGCCCACACGGCGAATACATCTTTTCCAACTGCCAATAGATCATGAAGGTGCACGTTACCAGTTGTTATACTTAAGTTAATTACGTTGCCAAATTTTTCACCATTATCCTGACTTTTGCGGAATAGTAGTTCCCACTGACCTGCTTGCTTATCTTCCCATGTAATGTAAACGTTATTTTCACTATTTGTTAATTTAATTATGTTTGAAATTCCGGATGAATTGCTTATGTTCATCACCTTCGTAAATGACTTTGAGTCCTTATCGAGTTTCTTAAACATCACATCGCTATTCTGCGAATTGAGATCACTTATCCAAGATGCATGGATACGATTCTTGGACACAGAGAACTGAGGGTTTATTGAGTCTAACGTAGTGTTGCTAAGTATCAAAGTAGAACCTTCAATTGTGAGAGATTGAGAATCAAACACAGTACAAATAAAATATACAGAAATTATAATCATGGAAAAAACGATTACCTTTTTTAGCAAATCTCGAATGTGAAAATGGTTTCCTATGAAAAACATCAATCAGGCTCCCAACAAAGTATCATTAGCCGATTATCTGGTAGTTTTTTTATCATTGGGCATAGGGTTATGTTGTGGTTTAAAGAAGTCAAATACATATTGTACTTTAATTTTCACAATAGGTGATATTACAGTTTTTGCAGAAAAATATTGAAGATTCAAATTAAATTCAATATTACTACTGTCTCACGCTGAATGCCTCATCGTGCAATGTCCCAATATTTAATAAGTTTTGAAATCATGAATTGGGTCAGATCGTCGCGAGATCTTCATAGATTTTTCCTCAGATTCGAGCAGCAACAAAAGTTCACCTCATCCCCTTGATATGATTAGTTCACATCGCTTTTAATGTTTCTTATGTCTAAGCTAGAAACGTTCTTTCTCAGCTTCTTAATCGTACCTGATAAACTGACAACAGTGAAAGAGGGCTGAGTCAAGCTCAATGAAACTAAGAAATAGTCAAGGTATTTCAATTTACATCCAACAAACAATATGTTTCCAAATTCAGAATCATATAGTTTCAACATTGCCAATTCGTAATGAATGACTCCGAAAAGTTCCTTAAAGCGCTCTACAATTTTTTCATGTAATTGGAAATGTCGGTATACATTATTTTCATCATATATCATTGCAAGATATCTTCTTTTTTCTCTATGGTTTAGCATAAACCCATCTCACCTTATTTTTTGTGTACAGCCATTCAGAAATTTCATTCCAGTAATTCTTTGGAGATACGCCTATAAGCTTTAATATTGATTCAAATGATCTAGCAGACACTAGCTCATTGATAGACCTAGCACCGCTAGATAATATGAACTGACAATCGTTGGATTTACAGAATTCATAAATTGATTTTACTTCCTTTAGCCATTTTCCAACCATAGTAGCATTAAGTTTTTTTGCAAAGGCAATTGAAATTTCTACACCAAGTCCTCTTTTTGCTTTGCTTTTAATCGCATCCTTCCTTTGAAAAGGATCGATGAGAAACAGATCAGTTTTACCATCCAGTGTTTTTATGTTATCTGAAACAATCAAATAAGGATAATAATCTGCCATTGTGTATTTTTTATCCATTCTTAGAATAATATTTTCTACCGGTTTTATGTTAGTCGAATAATTAGAATCAATACCTATTATGTCCAGATCTAATATCTTGGACATACTCAAGGCTCTGACAATATCTGAGACATGAATTCCTAGATCTATTTTTTTGTAAATAAATCGATCACATGATCCCTGAATTTATTATTTTGGTTATACTCTTTTGTTGGCTTGAATCTGATTCTGATGGAATCATGTTCTGAAAGTGATATTATTCCCATACACACAGATTGTTTATTCAACCTGATGTAAAAATTGTCCCTTTCATCAAAAGAGTTAGATATTGAGTGCAAAAGATAATTTTTTTCGCCAGTCTTTAACTTTGAAATTATTGTCTCCAACAAAGCACTAGATTCCTGATGATTACAATCTGCTCTAATTAGAGATATTTCATTGTCCCAATGCCCTCTGGCCCGTGAAATTAAAAATCTTTCCTTAGGAATAGAAAATAGTTCATTCATCTTAAGGATTAATTTTGGAATATCTTCTGTAGCGTGAGCTACAGCATGTATGCTTGTAGAAAGTGTCAAACCTAATTAATTTCAGTAATATTAATAAAAATAAAACTCAAATTAAATAGAACTAGGCGCCTTTTTCCATATCAGCAGGTGGCTCTTCCTTGCTTTCGGTTTGATTTTCAGTATCAACTTTTTCGATAGGAATTTTACGTGACGATACAAGTTTAGTCTTCTTAATACCTATGTGTCGTAGTGTTGAAATCTTTTTTCCTTTTTCCTGAATTTCTCTATTAAATTCACTATTATCGTCAGTAACTTGTTTTATGAAGGTATTGAGATCCCATTGTGGTATTCTTTCAGTTAATAATTGTTGTATTACTTTTCTTATCTCATGTTTCTTTGAAGTATTTATCCTGCGCTGGGTAAAGGCAATAATTTCAACTCTAAATTCATGACCATCTTTTGTAGTATAATTATGAATGTGAGTAATCATGGAACTACCTCTCCTGACTAGGCTTCTCAGGAACTCCTTTCCGTATTCATGTCCCTTGAATATTGTACTAGCAACACCCTCGTTTACCTTTTCGATTTCCACAAATACCTTTGTCTTATGATCAGCTGGATCCTGTTTCTTTATGTCAAATAATGTATTCTCTATAACTCGACCTATTGCGGTATTGGCATCTGTTATAGGAAGATAATTAATATGATGTCCTCCAAAATCTCCAAAAGAGTTCGGTGAGTCAAGAATAAGCCATTGCTTGTCTCTCCATTTGTCTCTGACTCTCCCGCCTCTTCTTGAACCTTTAACCATAAAAAAATCGCCTACGACCAAAATATAAGTTGTGCGCTAAAACGCCTAAAAAAAGAAGTAAGGAGTTATTTTACAAGTCCTGAAAAAAAAAAGTTAATCTGACAATGGTTTCCCGTCAGATGAATACCTTACTTTTTTACTTTCAGATGATGCAACAGGTGCAGAGCGGATTCGGTATCTTTTAGCTCTCGCTGAGCCTAAGATTATTACAAAAATTACAAAAGCCAGGGTAGTTATTGCATACATCGACAAGCTATCTGCCATGACATTGCCTTCTCAGAGCTTGTTTAAAAATATTTATGCACTCTGCCCGCTAATTTTTTAAAATTTCTATAAAAAAACATAACAAATTAGTAACTATTATTATTAAATAATAAAAATTAATTAATTTATAATGCAGAAATAAGATCAACCCTTTTTAAGTACAGCTATGAAAGAATCGAGGTAATAATAAATAATGAATTATGGAATTATTCTGCGAGTCTTGATGAATCAAGAATCTGCTCGGTGAAATTTGCTTTTGACATTAGATTGTCATTTAAAAGAGATGACCAACTTGAGCAATTGGGAAAATAGTGAAAAAAGATAGTTTGTCCTCATGTAATTTATTTACCTGAGCTGCATCTCTTCATTCGTGACTCGCTTGTAGGATATAGTGATCTATCAGAGAAGTAGGAACACTTGCAGATGTAAGTACTAATTCAAACGGAGCCTTATCTCCTGCCCCAATGGAAGGAGGATTTGCATAGGTAAATTGTGCTCCGACAACTTGATTGTTGATATCGTAAAAGGTTCCTATGATTTTTACATATGTCTCAGCAGATGAGGAATTATTTTTTATTTCGCCTACTACGTGCATATAACCTTCAGAATCCATAAATGAATTATGACTCAATATTTGAAGTCCACTGGAATTATTTTTTGAAGCTGTGTTAGATTTGGATCCTTCCACCTCACTCATATTCATAAATGAGGGTATTTTGCTAATTTGATCTTGAACAGGTAAAAATTCTATAGAATCGATTACTTTTTTAAATTGAGGCAATAGTTTTGCTCGTGATTCCTCCGGATAAGTAACACCTATTGAATAATACGTGTCATTGAACGTAGCAAAAACATTAATTCCTCTTTCTTCTGCGCCATTATGTAAAAATGAGTATTCATATTGCCAACCTGGGTAATTTTTCCCGATAGTAGTTTGATTATCGTTTATAAAGGAAAAACCATTGAGAGAAGTAACCTCAGAGTTAAAACGATTTCTGACATGATCCATTAAGGACATACAATTACAACTTTCTTTAGAAAATTTTCGCAATGAAAAGCCAAATGTATAATTAGTATTAGTTCCATCCAAGTCTAAAACACAAGATGGTTGCTTATGGCAACCCTCATCCAACTCAACTATCTTTCCCCAGTCAGATGGATGTGACAGTCTAATTCCTATGTCAGGATTTTCATATTGAGTAAGCGAAGAGTTTTTATTGCCTGTTACTTCCGACAAGTTTTGAGCAAATGATGATTGTAAAACAATCTCTAAAGAGAGAACTACTAATAACTGTACTATGGCAAGCATTACAAATTTCATTGCTAAGCCCATATATTTGCAGCATTAACTATGAGTTAATTTGAATTTAAGGTTTCTCAAGTTTTACTTCTAATTCAATCAGAAATTTCCAAACGTGGCATGGCTAACAAAGGTTCTTGAAGGGAGAAAAGTTTTACTTTGGATTCTAAGAACCACATTTACTGTCAAAAAAACAATAGAAGTAACTAAGAGGAAGGAGAACAAGACATCTAACAATTTACCTAAAATTTACACTAACCGTTTAGACATATACAAGCATGTTGAATCGAAATACCCTTTCTTGTGGGATATCGTAATAAAAACAGTCAACCACACATTCTGAAAAAACTTCGGATGGAATAGGTCCTGTAATTATTAAGAAATTTGAAATATTGGTTGAATAGTGATAGTGACAAGTGTTTTTTCAACCTGTTTCTTTACTTAATGTTATATTTCAGGAAATTAATGTAAAAAACCTGGAAAAACCTAATTTTCTAGGCTTTATATTACTCAAAAAGATTTTTATCTTATAGACTTTAAATTGGAAGACTTCAGCGTATTATGTAATGATATTTTTGGGATTAATGAGAAGATACGATTCGTAGGGATAATCGATCAGATGGGAAATTTAATTGCAGGGGATATGAAGAATGGATTGCAGTCTTTAGAAAGGGACGATGGCTCAATTAGGCTCTATCTTGGATATGCCATAAATAATGTTCTAAGACGTGATTTTGATAATGTCTTTGGTAAAGTACTTTATACTTTTTCTGAACGGGAGAAAATTAAGCTCTTAACAGTACCAATCGATAACAATTTACTTCTCGTTTCTATGGATACCTCCTCTGATCACGTTGAATTAATAAATAAGATACAGCATGTTGTAAGCAAGCTCACCAAGGTGTGAGCTTCTAAAGGGTACGTAATGCACATCTAATGCTTATTTATTTTAAATAATGGCAAGAAAAAGATAAAGATCAAAATAATACCAACTTAAATACATTGTAAATAATCCCCCGTTAAAATATATCTTGAACTAAGACTCAGAATATATTGCTATCTCTATTATACCTTAGTACTTATCATTTTCCTCATCATTAATTAATAATTATTTTGCACTGACAAGAATCTTTTTTACCCTTCTCTTTTCCCATGCTATCAGGTAAACTATTCCAATTACCAAGAATATCTCTACTGACTTTGCCAAAATTCCTGCAGCATCAATATTCTCCGCCTTATTGTCAGGCGACAACGGAGGGGCTATAATAACCGAATACGCATACAATCCTATGAGAACAGATGTTCCAATCAATCCAAAAAGATTTAATGCCACCCTTTTTTTGTATTGACTTAAGATATATTTCCTGTTGTTACCCGAATAGGAATCACCGGCAAAATTGATCAAAATATACAAGATTCCATATGCTACCTGAGCTCCAGCTGCTGCCATTAAGAAAACTGAATAATAAATTTGTAATGATCCATGTTCGGGAAAAATCGCCATGTGTACTAAGCCGCCAGCTATGGCAAGTAACATAATTATATATTTCAGATTTTCTTTTTCTGGTATCGCATCTAAAGTCTGGTTTCTCCTTTTATAATACATTCTTCCTAAGACTATCCCAAGAACTATGATTGGAGTTAAAATGGAAATGGCCAAAAGAGAATTTCTAACCAGTCCCCACGAGTCTGAGATATTAACATTGAATATTACTCGTTGACAATCACAATCAGTTATACTAGACAGAATGGATCTTGGGGGATCTAACTGGTTGTGATTCACCATCTTGTCATCGTTAGCTACACTAAGCACTATTTCATATGAGCCTGGATATGGGAACACATAATATAGATTGAAATCTCCGATATCCCGTACTGTCCAAGGGAATCCCATTACCCTTTCCCCCGTACTTTCTTGATAGATCTCAACCATTGTTTCGATATTGTATACGTCTTTTCCATCAAAGTCTTGTACGCTAAATGTTATCTGTGTTGGCTTGTTAGGAGATGCATATTCCGGATCTAAAGCCATATATGGATAGTACTTTCCCATTCCATCTCTATTGGATCCTCCATTGTAATGGGGCGTATGAGAAAGATGGGCAAATGAGATAAAATGAGGAATAAAAGTCGTAATTAATATGAGAAATAAGAATGATATCAGAACAAAGTGGAATCTCATGTTATCTGACTATGAGACTTAACGCTTTGGTTTCATATAAGTCGTACCTGCTTTTTAAGAAATTTACTTCAAATTTTGGGTTTCTTTATTATACTATTCTCCATAATTATAGAGATAGCTCTCCAAGGGGCTTCGAAAAGTATATGAATATTTGAAGACCAAATTAAATAAAATAGGAAAAATTTATTTCAGCAATTACTTATCTCCTTACTCTATAATTGAATAAAGTAGTAAGTGTAAATGATTACTTGAAAAATTTTCCTCACACTTCATTTAGAAGTAATCAAGAACAAGTTATTGAGCAGGTTTGTGATGCTTTTAATTCAGGTTATAAACACATTATATTGGAAGCGCCAACTGGATTTGGCAAAAGTGCAATTGCGATAACGATTGCCCGAGCGCTTGGGTCTAGTTACATATGTACTGCAACCAAGGATCTCCAAACTCAGTATACTCATGATTACAAGCTTCTAAAAGTCGCTAAAGGAAAAAGCAACTTTTTATGTAGGGTAAAAGAAGACTTTATTGAGAAAGAAAAATATTTTTGTACTTCATGTAACTCGGGATCTGAAAATGAGTGCAGACATACCTCTTGTGAATATGGGCCATGTTTATCTGATGAATCAATGGAAGGCACAGGGTGTAAATACAGAACTTTCATAAATGATTATAAAACTGAAAACAAGGGAAAAGAAAATGAAAGAACTTTAATTAGTAGCGAAAAATTAGAATATTATAAAACTGAATATTCAAATTGGATTCATTTAAAAAATTTTGATACTCCTCGTGAATGGAATCCCTGTTACTACTTTGATCAATTATTTCAAGCATTAAAAGCAAGTCATTCAATTTTTAATTACTCAATTTTTTTATCATTACTAACAAACAAAAATATGATGCAACAACGGGAATTACTAGTACTGGATGAAGCACATTTAATTGAAGCTGAAATTGTAAAATTCAGAGGACTTTCGATATCAAAGAAAAGGTGGAGAAGATATATTCCTAAGTTTAAGATGGTCGATTATGGATATGATATAGATGGTTGGTTAGATTTTTTGATTGACTTGGAGAAAACTATCCTCATATTAATAGGATATGACTCTCTCGTTTATTCTTTGGTAAAGGAACGAAAAGTGAAATATGGATATGACTCAAAAAGGAAGGCTAAAGCAAGAAACAAAAGAATAGTAAGCGCGTCAGAGTTATTTGAAGATGACTCTAGTCTAGAAATAGATATCAAGTCGGAAAGTGGAAAAAACTTGATTCATAAAGAATTATTGATTGATATTGTACAGGATATCGAAAAGCTCACGAGAACTATAAATAACATTCTTTCAAGTCCTAAAAACTGGATAGTCTCAGAAGTGCATAAAGAAAATTACGATGTTGTGAGAGTAGAATTGAAACCCTTGGATCCCTCCAAGTATATTAGAACAATTGTTGAAAAATGTCCAAAAACACTAATTATGAGCGCAACAATTCTTAATCATATAACGTTTGAGAAGAATCTCGGAATAGACTCGGAAGAGAATAAAACTAAATTCATACAAATCCAATCAGATTTCCCTGTTGAAAATAGACCCATTTTTCCTCTTAGTGTAGAATACCTTAATTTTAGTAATTTACAGCAGGTGGATATAAAGACAAAAATATCACGGGCAATTGATAATATAATGCACATACATAGTAACGATAAGGGTATAATACATACAACTTCTTATGAGCAGCTAAATTTTATCAAGGAAAATCTTTCAAAATTGAATTCAAGGAGATTAATTTTGACAGATCCCGAAATCGAAAGGGACGAAGTAATAAAGGAACATACCGAAAGTAAGAAACCAACTGTACTTATTTCACCCTCTCTGCATACTGGGCTTGATTTAAAAGATAACTTGTCCAGGTTTCAAATAATTACAAAAGTGCCTTATCCTAACATCGCTGATAAATGGACTTCAGAGAAAAGGAAAATTAACAAAGAATGGTATTATTGGCAGACGGCGTTAAGATTAGTCCAAGCGTATGGTAGGTCCATAAGGTCTAAAGACGACTGGGCAAAAACATATGTGTTAGATTCGGCATTCAATTATTTTGTCAGGATGAATTATAACATACTTCCAAAGTGGTTCCTGTCTGCGATAAGGAAGTAATTTATTATTTCGATTCAGGTTAATTCTAAAAATCAGGTGCGATCCTAAATGAGGAACCTGACTTTATTTGTTTTGATCTCTTTTATTGAAAACTAATATCGTTAACCGTTATTTATCATTAGGACAATTAATTTCATATGGATGCCATTAATCATTGCTTTTTATTACATCAATGTGTAGGATTACTCTGGTTGTAGACTACAATAATAATTATTATGTTTAGTAGAAATCAAAAAGCAAAATTATTAAATTATGACACCAGAAAAATCAACTGATGCACATCTCTTTAAATTCATTGGTATTTTATCCTCTTGATGAAAAACATGCCAAATTCATATATTGGCATAGATTTCGATTTAACTATGGTTAATTTTCATACAGCAAAGAAGATCAATGCTCCTGTTTCCGAAGTTTGGAAAATTTTGTCAGACATTGATAGAGAACCAGAATTCTGGCATGGAACAAAATCGATTAAAAACATAACCAAATCTGATAAAGTAGTAGAGAGGGAAGTTGTGATTGCTTTCAAGAGTTCAATTTGTAAAGAAACCGTTACAATAGATCCAATGAAGTCTATTACAACAGAAATTACAGACGGGCCACTAAAGGGTAAAAAAGTAGTTGTCATTAATCCCGATGGAGACCAGGAAAGTATAGTTGACGTAGAATGGGATATTAGACTATCAGGTTTCATGGGAATTTTTTCAAAGATGGTTAAAAAACATATTCTAGAAGGTACGAACGATGCATTAGAAAGAATCTCAAAAGCGGTCGAAAAATAGCCCAACCTTTACTTTTTATGAATAATATAGGGGTATAAGACTAACAGATGACGGAATTAAAATAACTAAAAGTATACGTAATAGATACGAGATTTTGGCTGAATTCTTTAGAATCATAGGAGTTGATGACGAAATTGCAAATAATGATGCAGAAGGAATAGAGCATCATTTGCATCATGAAACACTAAAAAATTGGAGGAATTTATGATTGCAATGAAGGACAAGTCGGCTCCTAGTTTAGATTGAATTTATTGCTGTTTATTTAATTTTATCTTGAATTATCAATAGGACTTACTACTTTAGTTCTTTAAGTAAAGTATCAACTTTCAGCGTATTGATAACATCGATTTTTTTTGCCCATCCCCTTCTTGCCTGACCTATTCCAAATAAAAGGTACGCAAAATGGACAGGATGATGCGCATCAGAATTTATGGCCAGTTTTACTCCATTTTGTACTGCCAATCGTATATGTTCATCTCTTAAATCCAACCTATTATAACTGGAATTGATTTCAAGAACAGTTCTGGTCTCACTCGCAGTATTAATTATTTTTTCTACGTCTATTGAATAACTTTCCCTTTTGTTTATTATTCTACCTGTAGGGTGAAACAATATGTCTATGTTTGGGTTTTTTGCTGCCTTGATAAGTCTCTCCGTTTGAATATCCTTGGACAATGAAAAATTTGAGTGTATTGAAGCTCCTACGATATCTAGCTTATCCAATACATTATTTACTATATCAAGGGTACCGTCTTTAAGAATGTTGACTTCGGCAGAACTCAAAATCCTAAACCTATTATCAGTTGAGTATTCGTTCATAACATCATTTAATTCTTGTATTTTATTTATTTGGTCTAGCAGTTGGTTTTCATTCAAACCATTTGCCAATCCAAGGCTCTTTGTATGATCAGTAATTGCGATATAATCTAATCCAAATTTTTTTCTTGCCTGTGAAGCCATATCTTTTATTGACATTGTACCATCGGTTTTTTCACTATGTGTATGGAGGTCTCCTTTTAGATCACCATAATCTATTAAATCTAATCTCACCTTTTGATTATTAGAAAAATACTCAATTTCGCCACAATTTTCCCTTAGTTCAGGTGGGATATATTCAAGGTGGAGTTTTTCATAAATTTCTTGTTCGTCGTCTCCGGCAATTTGTTCCTTTTTTTTGGTAAATAGACCCCATTCATTAAGATGAAGTCCAATTGAAATAGCCAAGTTGCGTAACGAAATATTGTGGTCCTTGTTTCCAGTAAAATATTGTGAAGCGGATCCAAAACTTTCTTCAGGAACCACCAACATATCAGCACCAATTCCATTGCTAAGTTCAACAAATGCTTTTGCTTTGCCTTTACCCTTAATTTCTTCGACTTCAGGCATATTGACAAAAAAGTTAACCACTTTTTCCGGTTCTTTTGTAGAGACTAAAATATCAATATCTCCAATAGTCTCTTTCATACGCCTGAAAGAACCTACAACTGCACAGCGAATGACACTATCTTCGGTGCTCAATCTGCTCTCTATTTTTTTTATCAGAGGATAAACATCTCCCAGTAAATATCTGGTTTTATTTTTTTTTGATAGTTGAATCGTTCTCAGGATATTCTCCTCTTTCATCTTTGAAAAACCCTTTAACTTTGCGATTCTTCCTTCAGATGCTGCTTTTTCTAAATCAGATATGCTGGTGATTTTCAATTTCTCATAAAGTATCTTTATTGTCTTGGGACCTATCCCTCTCAGATTATAAAATTCAGATATCTTGAGGGGTATTTTCGTCGTTAACTCTTGATGATAATCGATTTTATGTGACTTGATAAATTCCTCTATCTTTAATGAAATAGCATTACCAATCGAGGGTATTTTTCGAAGACCCTGAATACCATTTTTAAGATATATTTCTTCAAGTCCCACAGTCAACTTCTCGATTACACCTGCAGCCTTTTCATATGCCCTAACCTTGTAGATGGTATTTGGATCATTTTCCGCTATCTGGATAAGGTATGCAATTTCACGAAATATTCTGACAATTTCAACATTTTTCATTTCATAATTTTATATATCCTGTGTAAGTCACATAATAATAAATTTAGTCTTTAAAACTGGCGCTAGGGTGTAATTCATATCATGATTAGGCGGATCCATTCAATATGACCTCTAGATTCGGAATAAATCAGTTACATAGATGTCTATTACCGCCGTGAACCTAATATCTGAATTCAACCTATGTTTTACTATGAGTTCAATTTTTTTCCACACAAGTTAAATGGTATAAGAATACTAATAGGTATAATGATTGAACTTGGATACGATTATCCGCTTTATAGACCTCCTTCAGAAGCTAATTCGGTTATATTTCAGATTACTTTGGGATGTTCATTTAATAAGTGTTCATTTTGTAATATGTATAGAACTAAAGAATACTCTGAGAGACCGTGGGCAGAAATCAAAAGCGAAATCGATATTGTATCTAAATCATATCCTCAAACCGAAAAGGTATTTCTAGCAGATGGCGATGCCTTAAACCTCTCAACAGAAAAATTGATTCAAGTCTTGGATTATGTTAAGGAAAAATTTCCAAATTTAAAGAGAATTTCTTGTTATGCAATGCCGAAAAATCTCCTTCAGAAAAGATCTGATGAGTTGACTTTACTCAACGAAAGGGGACTAAATATGTTATATGTCGGAATAGAAACAGGGCAAGATATACTACTCAAAAAAATAACCAAAGGAGCCACTTCAAAGGGAATTATTGATGCATGCAACAGGGCAAAAAAAAGCGGGTTCATTATCTCCTGTATGATTATTTTGGGTATTGGTGGTAAGAAATATTCAATTGAACATATAAAAGAAACAGCTAAAGTAGTAAGTGAAGTTTCACCGAACTTTCTAGCTGCCTTGACGCTAATTCTTGAAGATGGTGTATACGATGAGTTTATGCAGAAATTTGGTGAACCATTTGAATTTTTGGATGATTCATTAATACTTGATGAGCTTGAAATTCTGGTCGGTAGCATTACACCTTCGTCATCTATTGTCTTTAGGGCTAATCATGCTTCAAATGTATATTCGATTGGTGGCAACTTGCCAGAAGACAGGGATAAAATGATCCAATTAATAAGAAGCTTAAAAGAACATCCTGAATTATTAAAACCAAGGGTATTACGTAGATTTTAATATTATGAACACAACAATTTAGAAACACGGTTTGTTTTTTGAATTTGATTATTCGTACATCCGAATGATATTGACTAATTGATTCACTCGTCACGACAGTTTGGCTGAAGAATTTTGAATTAAATGAATTGAAAATCACAACTGGGTGGGACGAATTTATGAATTGGAGTAACAACTAGTAACCCACCACCAGTTGTAGTTGAAGCGTTACCCTTAATTATACTACAAACTATAAAACAATATAGCTCTTATCTCATACCTTCAAAATCTATAAATAATCTAATAGCTAGTTCATCATTGGTTAAAAACAATATTATTACCTAGTATACTTATGAGAGAATTAAACATGTACATAAATTAATCAACATCTGTATACTTCAATTAGTAACTTATTTTATTTTTATTTCTTGTATCTCTCCCATATATTTTCTTAATACATTCGGGACTATTACGGTGCGATTATTTGTTTGATAATTTTCAAGAATTGCAACCATTGTGCGCTCCGTGGCGACAACTGTACTATTCAGTGTATGTACCAGCTGTGTTTCTTCAGTGACTTTTTCTCTATGACGTATACTTAATCTTCTCGACTGGAAATCAATACAATTAGAACATGATCCTATTTCTCTATACTGATTTTGTCCGGGCATCCATGCTTCTATATCATAGGTCTTTGAAGAGACTTTGCCTGTATCCGCACTACACAACAGTACTACTCTAAATGGGATTTCTAAATTTTGGTAAAATCTTTCTGTGATATTTAACATTCTTTCGTGTTCATCGAATGAATTCAAGGAATCTGAGATCACAAATTGTTCCACTTTTTCGAACTGATGAACCCTGAAAATTCCCTTCATGTCTTTACCATGTGCGCCAGCCTCCTTTCGAAAGCATGGACTGATACTCGCATATCTTAAGGGTAATTTTCTTGAGTCCAAAATTTCATCCATGTGCATTGATGCCATCGCATGCTCCGATGTACCAATCAAAAATAGATCTTCATTTTCAATTTTATATATCACATCCTTAAAATCATCCATGATAATAGACCCCTTAATAGCATCGTTCCTTAGCATAAATGGCGGTTGAATCAATTGATAGCCATGTTCAGCAAGAAAGTCCAAGGCATAGTTTATCAAAGCCTGGTTCATTTTAACAAGCTCATTTTTTAAGAAATAAAATCGAGCTCCGGATATTTTTGCAGCTCTTTCCATGTCAATTAGTCCAAGTGAATTGGCCAAATTAACGTGGTCGATCTTGAAGCCAGATTTAATGTAATCATCATGCATTTTGATAACTATATTATCCTTCTCACTATCTCCAGTTGGCACTGATTCATTTAAGATATTGGGAATCGAGTAAATTAATTCAGAGTATGTTTTTTCTACTCTGCTTTTCTCGCCTTCCAAACTGTGCATCATCTCGCCAACATTTTTCATTTCATCGAGTTCTTTATTTACACTTTCTTGGTTCTTTTTCTTCTTCGCAATACTTTGAGATAAAGTATTTTTTCTGTGTCTTAAGTTTTGAGTTTCTATTATTAAATCACGTCTTTTTTTGTCTAGATCCAATAGTTCGGAAAATGGATATTCGACTTTTCTTCTCTTTAGCATGTCTTTAATGAGTAGGGGATTTTCCCTGATAAGCTTAGGATCAATCATTAGATGTCACTATGCTTGATAACGATATGTGTTCTAGTAGTTCATCTATAGTATTAAGGAACGTTCCTGTCCCATTTTCACAATAAATATCAATCACTAAATATTTGTTATGAGATTTAATATCAATCTTTAACCCTTCGGGGATACGAATATTATCTGGTGTTAATACATCGATAATAGTATCTACTTCCTTCTTACTATCAAATTCTATTTTCATACTGGACTTGATATTAAACCCTTCTTTCATTTCGAAATCTTCTTGATTAGTTTCGAAATAATGGACATCAATGTATCCTCTTGTGCCGAAGGAATTATAATTTGTCCATCGGCATTACTAAATGTCACTGTAATTCCATCAATTGTATTTGACAATTCCTTTGCCATCTGTTCAACATTCATATCTCCATCGTAACCAGAGCTAAGGAAATATTTGGAATAATTCTCATCAATTACTATTTTCATGATTATCACTTTATTCATAAATTGATAATGAGATGTCAAAAGACGAGACAGGTAACCAACGTAACCCACATAATCTGGTTCAATGATCCCATCCGCACTAATGAATACAAACAAACCCTTATCAGAGATTCTCCATTTTTCTTTTAGGATTTTAGAGACTAATTTTTGTGAACTATTCTTAAATTCTTGTAAGTCCCTTTCAGCCTCTTCGAGAGATTCTGTTCGTTCACCAAGGCAAATGCTCAAGCCTATTCCAGATTTCATACTGAGTGCACAAGAATTCAATAACTCTGAAAATCTGCGTGCGTCATATAAATGACTGCCGTATTCTTCGGTCGGGAGAATGTAGGTATAACCTATGAGAATGTTTTCTAAATTTTCAACATTCCTGTTCATTTGGGAACTAAGGTGATTCTTAATAGATTCAATAATAAGAAATTTTTCCTCTTGATTAATATCGGCTATTGTCTTCCATCTTCCATCTTTTTTCAAGTTAATGTTAGTATTCTTCATGAGCTCAAGGCACTTGTCACTATTCGATGTTATTCCATACAAATATGGGATGGATGTATTGGCAATAGATTCATGGATCGGTAAGGATTCATTAAAGGACAACAAAAGATCAATATCTGTCTGCATTAATCCATTTTTTTCTGAATCTTTTAGTATCTCATTATTAAGACCAATAAGAGATCTCTTGTCCCCTACATCTTGATATTCTCCCAATGCTGAAACAATTGCAAGCGGAGATAGATCTGTAAATCTTTTATCCATACCTTTTACTAAAAGATAAGAAATACCTCCCGAAGTTACCTCATTATCACCATCAATATCGTATTTCCACGGATTTAAGATAGCATTATTATCGTCTGTTGTTATCTCGGCAAAAGAAAGTTTCCTATGGTCCAGTACAATCCACTCCTTCGAAAAAAACTTGTTGAATAATTCTGATAAACCCGTGCCAAGCTCTGTGAATAAATAAAATTCATGATCTTCACTTTTTAAATCAGCTATACTTTCTTGACTGATTTTATTCACAAAGCGGGCTGTTGCCTTTCCGCCCAATTTCCAAATAGCTCTAATCAAAAGGCTTGCAGAAACAATTCCATCGCATGATGAATTCGATACTATTAAAGTATCTTTTCTATCGTTAATTAGATTCTTTACTTTTTCACTAGTTGAATTTACATTTTCATAAAATTCCTTGTAACCCATTTAATTCATTATTCAAGTCTAGCAATTACCGCAGCATACTTCCAATTTTGTGAAATTTTTCCTTTCTTCTTATAATATTTTGACAGTCTATGAATTTTTGCTTCTATCAATTCAAGCGAACGAATATTTCTTTTGTCAGTATTGTGCCCCTTTAGATGTTTTTGTAAAGCCAATGCCTTTTGAACTAGTTGGTTGAGGTCCTCAGGCATCTCTGGAGTAGAATTATTTTCCTCAAGAAGCTGGCTTATTCCCTTTCCCAATATTGGTTTTATTAGAGGAACTCCATATTGATCCCTCATTCTAACCCCTATTTCACTTGGACTGAGGCCGTCCTTTGAAAGCTGAACAATAATCGTAGATAATTCTGATTTCTGATTAACCCAAGAAGGAGCAGTGTACGAAATAGGACGTGTTGAATGTGATTTCCCGTGTGTATGAGCATGAATCCGAGCCATTAAAGTAGAAATCAATAATGTGCATCTTAAATGTTACTTATACAATAATCAAACTAGAAATTCCTAATTCTAACAACAATAGTATTTTAAATTTGTCTGAAAATATTTTCATGACCAATAAGGTTATATATTTGGATTCGAATTTACAAATTTAGTATGAAATCAGTTACCGTCGTTACAGTAGCAGCAATACTAATTGCAATGGGACCATTAGCGTTAACCTTGTATCAAACCGCAAGTGCACAATATGTCTCAGGTCCACAAGGCGGACTTAGTGTTGAGGAACAACTCAAACTCGCTAAGGAAAAGGTAGCCAATGCTGAACAAGCTGGTGCATACGGTTCTGGAACACCGTTCTTTGGTAAGAATATTGGTGATGCTGCAATTTACACTGCTGCAATAGTTGCAATATTTGGCGCCGTAGCTGCTGCATTCTTTGTGATGAGCAGAGGTAAAAAACCGGTAAAGGCATAGCGCTACTTTACTACTATTTTTTGTTTTTATAGCCATTACTTATTTTATGATAATGAAAACGTTGAGGGTCTCCACTTCGATTAAAGTCCTATAAAGTAAATTCTAAGCTGCCAAAGGGGCTCATTTGAAAAGCTTTCGATTTTCGTTTTTGTCTGAAGATTCTGATCGATTTTATGCCTACTTTAAACTGACTCACCAAAATGTATATATCATAGAATTAATTTGCTAATAGATAATGAGCGGAATTGAAGGACTTGTTACAATGATTGGAAATGCAGTACACAGTCTAATTGGTCAAATTGGTCCATCGTACGATCCTTTATTTTACGATGTAATGGTCTACATATTTGGAACAATGATGTTTGCAGTGTTCTTACTCGCAGCAATAGCCTTCTGGTTAAGGAAAAAAGGTCTCGGTGGCGGTTCAGCAAAGGAAAAATGGGTACAAGAGCTGGATAAATATTTTGAACAATCACAAATAGGTCTTCTTCCTGACGAAAAACATCACTGGTAAATTATAAAAAGTCAATCCCTAAAAATTCTTATTTTTATTTTATTTTTTCAATAGATCTGAAGCACGCAGGCCAGAATTCAATTTAAGTAATTGTCATAGTCCTAAAAAACGACTACTGTACTTCAATCGCAGATTCGGTGAACCCAAATTTAACTAGGTAAGATTTTACATCTTCCCTGTGGTCTCCTTGTAGCATAATGAACCCATCTTTTGCAGTTCCGCCACAGGCTAATTTACTTTTCAATTCTTTGACTATATGTTGCATGTCACTCAATTTCGGATCAATACCTTCTATCACGGTACTAGTTTTTGAAAAACGTCTTATTTCAAGTCTTATTACAATTCTTGTTTCTTCTTTATCCAGCTCGCCACATGCGCAAAGGTCGTTTGGTAGTCCACATTTTTTGCATATCACCACCATATTATAATTAATTTCCATTGAAGTATTCTCATTATTAAGCCTTGCCCGATTAACAACAAATCCTAAGATTTGTGAATGATTGGGAAAAATTGAAATATCATTATTATTGTCTAACGACTAACGAGAGTTTAAGTTATTGCTAGTCGGTAAGAAGACTTTAATTTACATGAACGCAAAGATCGAATGCAGAATATGTCATTATCTGGTGACAAATATAAAGAAAATCTAAAACAAGCTGCAGAATTCTTGCTTAAGGGCGGAACCCTACTATCTGAACCTTGTGAAAAATGCAATGGAATCCAAGTAAAAAAAAATAATGAAGTCACATGTATTATTTGTGGGAACACTACTACGCTAAAAGAACCAAAATCAACAGAAGACATCGGCAAGACTGTCGACAAGAGAATACTGTCAGATCTTAGCATAAGCGAAAAAATAGGAGAGAGACTAGTGGAATTAATAATGAGTATTGGTTCAGATAAAAATTTAGATGAGGAGGAACAAAGATTGAGAGTCATTGACATTTATATCAAAATTTTAGAAAAAATAAAGGTTCTCAAGTAATTTTAAGACTCTCTAATATTACAAGCGAATAAAACGGAATGTATTTAAGAGATGATTCAGAAATAACTTTTACATTGGGTGAAGGAAAGAAAAAAAATGCACCATTGCCTGCATCAAGCGCAGGATTATTAAGGTTTTTTGAAGATGAAACTCGTGGTGTTAAGGTAAAACCAGAAGTTATACTAGGTGTTACTGGTGCTCTCATTGGAATTTCTATAATTATCAGAATCGCTTTCCCAGTATAGAATTCTATTAATAGCATTAATTGATGAGTGAAGACAGTGTAACTGATATACACAGAAGATGGTATTTTACACTATTAAATCCATCTTCGTACAAAACCTCAGCAGCAATCTCAATAATTGCGTCATTAGGAATAATAGGCATTAATTATATTTCCTATTCTCATTTTACGGAATTAATAACGCATTTTGTCATAGCAACTGGAATTACTGTAGGTGGTTTTTTTCTAGATCTATTCTTACTAAAGGGAACACCTACAAATAAGATTTCAAAAGTGATTCATGTTGCAGCTTTTTCAAGCTCCCTTTGGCTAGTAACTATTTTATTAGGATTACTAGCAAATAACATTTTCAGTAAAAATTCAGATATCGTTAATTATGATTTGGCAGGAATGTTCATTGCAAGTGGACTTCGTTACGGTATTTTTGTTTCAGTTTTTGGATCAAGAATAATTAGAGCTGTATTAATTTCATTTATTATGCCTACTATTTTTTTTACTAATTTATTACCATATACTTCTACATTTATTCTAAATGACCATGTTACGGAACTAATTATGGGTTCTCTTATCTTTACAGTGGGGATTGTATGGTCCATATTAGCTGACAGGGCAGGATGTCCCAATATCAAAAGCACTTTTAGAATATTACAGGCATTTTTATCTGCATGGACAGAAAATAAAGAAGAAAAGATGGAAGACATATTTGAATCAAGATCCAAAGTAGATAAGATAAGAACCCAGATGATTAAATTTGAAAGACAAGACGGAAAACAAGTATTTGTTGTATTGCCTGATATACATCCAGGGCCATTTAATCCAATAGGTGGGAGTAATCTTCCTCATAAACTATTCAATTTCTTTCAAAAAAATGCAATAGTGTTACATAGTATTTCTGACCACTCATTAAATTTGCCTACAATCTCGGAAGTCAACAAGTATCTTGTATCACTAAAAAATTCAATTATTAAAAATAGTGGCAATGAGTGTACGTTGCCTTTACAAACAAAATCGGATGATTTCACATTGACTTGTTTAAATTTCAATACTAGTGTATTCATGATCATTTCAAAAGATAGTGGGATGGAAGACTTACCATATTCAATTCGAGAAAAAGTCGAAGAATATGTCAAAGAGGCAGGATTTTCTGACATCATGATTATTGATGCACATAATGCACAGGGAAAAAAGATTTCTTCAGAAGAAGAAACGATCCTTTGTGATCTTGCGTTATCTTCTTTAAAAAAACTAAAGAGTCTAAAATATCATTCCTACAGAATTGGATACGCCAACTCTACAGGGTCAGAATTCAAATTTATTGAATTAGGTGGAGCTGGTATTGGTGCTCTGAATTTTCAAATTAACAATGAGAATTATCTTATTGGTTGGTCCGATTCAAACAATCTTGTTAACGGATTACGAGATAGAATCCTCAACGAATTAAAACAGCAAGGATTCTACATGTTAGAAATCTGCTCATCAGACACCCATTCTAGTTCTGGAAAAAGAACACGTCTGGGATATTATGCACTGGGAAATGTTACTAATTATGAAATAATTATTAGAGCCTTCAAAGAGATTTCTCAAAAGGCCGTATCCAATGCATCATCTTCAAGATTTTCGTTTTTGGATTCATTTTCGCAATTAAAATTAATGGGAAGAGATCAATTCGATAATTATGCTGCCGCCTTAAATAGGTCTATGAACATAACAAAGGTTTCGCTAGGGGTTACGGTAGCGTTGTACATTATCATGTTAGTTATTTCATGAAAATATATACTAGGCAAACTTGAATAATTTACTTCTTTTTCAATCGTTCTCTCTTTCTGATAACACTATGATACAAATCTTTTCTATAGTCTTCAACATCATCTGATATACTCTTTGAACCTAAAGCTAATATTTGACATGCTAGAATTGCGGCATTTATGGAACCGTTAATTGCAACACAAGCAACTGGAATTCCACTTGGCATCTGGACAATTGAAAGGAGAGAATCCACCCCATTTAGATTATGACTCTCTATAGGGACACCTATAACTGGTAAAGTAGTCAGCGATGCAATCATACCAGGTAAATGTGCGGATCCTCCTGCTCCTGCGATAATTACCTTTAGGCCCCTCCTTTTCGCAGTTTTTGCATACTCGAACATTATATCCGGGGTCCTGTGAGCTGAAACAATTTCCATTTCATATGGAACGTGATTTTTTTCCAGAAATTCTGACGCCTGAATCATAACTTTTACATCCGAATCACTTCCCATAATAATCCCAACAAGTGGTTTATTCTTCTTATTTATTTCCACGCGGTTTCCCTACTTTTAACAAATTCCTTACTGTATTAGCTCTAGATAACGCTTCCTCTACGTTTTCTGCAGTTATGGTAAAATGGCCTAATTTTCGTTGTGGTTTTGTTATCTTTTTTCCATAGAAATGCACTTTAAGACCAGGAATGGTGAAGGCTTTTTCAATTCCTTTAAAACAATAAGTTCCAGTGTAGTTAGGTATTCCTAGAATATTCATCATAACTACAGGAGACATCAATCTGGGCTTTGCCAATGGTAGACCAAGTATGGCACGTATGTGTTGTTCGAATTGAGAAACACTACATGCCTCGATTGAAAAATGGCCAGAGTTGTGGGGTCTGGGTGCTATTTCGTTTATCATTAATTTGTTGCCTTTGAGAAACATTTCGATACCAAATACTCCAACACCTTTCAGAGAATTAACAACCTTTTCAGCTATCAACTTTGCTTCAGAATCGACTCTGCTACTGATGTTTGCAGGAGCGATAGTGGTATCCAATATATTGTTGGTATGAATGTTTTGTGCTACTGGAAAAGTTACTGTATGTCCACGCGTGTTACGAGCAACCATGACAGATACTTCCTTTGTAAAATGAATGAATTTTTCTATCATGCATCTTCTCCCTTCAAAATACTGAATCCCTCTTTTTACATCATGAACAGATCTGACTAGGAAATTTCCTCTACCATCATAGGAATCTTCGCAGGCTTTTAGCACTGATGGATAACCGAATTCATCACAAATTTTTTTCGCTTGTTCAACTGTTGTGACTTCTTCAAATTCTGGAACTTGAATTCCTTTTTCTCTTAGGAATCTCTTTTGTCTTAGCTTATTTTGAATTGTATTTAATACGCCCGAAGCTGGATGAACAGCATACCCTCTTGATTCCAGATCTTTTAGAACTGAAGAATTTGCAAGCTCAATTTCGAAGGTTAATACATCAGATTTGTTAGCCAGTTCAATAATCGATTTTTCATCTTTAAAATCACTAACAACCATTTGATCCGCAATAGATGAGGCAGGACAATTCATATCAGGATCTAAATACGCAACATTTAGTGACATTCTTTTTGCCTCTAATCCGATCATCTTACCGAGTTGTCCTCCCCCTATGATTCCTAATGTAATATCATTAGGAGAGAGTTCAGATTTGTCAAGCGAATGTTTCATCGATAAAATACAAAATTTATTGGAAATTTAAAGTATGTATATTTGTTTAAACTTTAAAAGTTTATAGATCTATTAATTGATATGAGTCTTAAGGGAAAAGTTGCTATTGTAACAGGTGCAGGTGGAGGAGTAGGAAGATCTACAACTGAACGCCTCGTTAATGAAGGATGTAAAGTAACCCTGGTTGGTAGAGATCGTTCAAAATTGACAAAGGTTATTTCAGACACTGATAAAAGCAATGATTTACTAGCTGTAAGTGCAGACATCACCAAAGAGGCAGAAGTGCTAAACGTTATTGAGCAAACTATATCATCCTTCGATACTGTTGATATTCTTGTAAACAATGCTGGTGTCCTAAACGATCCAATTTCATTTCACCTGATGAGTGAAGATCAATGGGATAATCTAATATCTACAAATTTGAAGGGTACTTTTCAGATGACCAAGGCTGTTTTGCCAATAATAATGGATAAAAAAATTGGAAGTATTGTTAATATCTCTTCATTACTAGGAATACGTGCAATTCCAAATGTTCCTCTGTCCATTTATGGCGCTACTAAAGCTGGTATCATAATGTTTACAAAAAGTATAGCAGTAGAATACGGACCATTTGGTATTAGATGCAACTGTATTGTACCATCTACAATAAGAAGTCCCATGATAGAACCTTATTTACAAGATGAAAAGTCTAGAGAGTTATTAGAATCGTCATTTCCATTAAGGAGGATAGGTAATACTAGTGACATTTCCGGAGCAGTTGTTTATCTATGTTCGGATGATGCAAATTGGATTACTGGAACAACTTTGACTATTGATGGCGGCTTTTCTGCAAAATAAGTTAAGACAAGATAGAATATCATTTTACCAGACTAGGATTTTACCAAGTCAGATTTTTTCTGCTTGATTAATGGGATTACCTTTTCAACTATTATTTCATGAAAATTATCTGTTCCAGGGTCAAGAGAAAGTATTATTACGAATGATAACTTTCTATTTTCATCAGTTATAGGGATGGTAGCTCGGATAAGTTTGGAATAATGCGAACTTGCGTATTGTATCTTGCCCAATAATACTTCCCACCTTAGCCTGGTAAATTGTCTGGTAGCTGCAGTAATTGCATATTGAGCTCTTTCTTCAGAAGAGAGTAATGGCTTAATACCCTTACGATGACTAATATGTAATATTATGCCATCTTCATTTGTAATCCCTGCAGATCTAATTGATGAATCAAGATTAATTATCTCTTGACATAACGTCTTGAATACCGAATTTTTCAATAAAAAAAAATTAGCATTCGGTAATTTTAATGTCATGATTTCCTGTTTTCTTCTTTTTTCTCTAAAACGTCCCGCAGACCCAAACGTACCGTGGGGGAAAATGACTTCGCTTAAAGTTAGAGTTACAAAGTAAAACTATTCTTATCATGAGCCCATCATCCCCGGCATTTTGATGGGTGTTCGGTATGCCGTAGTTATGTTTATTCCATTGTCAGCTATGATTCTAACAAGATTCAAGTTACTTCCTTCTGGTGGTGAGAGTGAAATTTTTGCTCCAGGATTGATAAATTGTATTGTTTCGTTTTTAATACCATAATTAACAACAACATGAGTCACTGGTTGTTTTCCTATATTAGTCAGCATAATCCTGCTGTTTGTGAAAAGAGTTTGATCTTCTCTCATGGCGTCGACCTCCAATGAATAGTTAGGACGTTGATAGTATTGAATAATTAGATATGAAAGAAAAGACAGAGAAACCAGCCCTGCAATGCAGATGAAAATAAGATTTAGTCTTTTCAATTTAAATTAGTTGAGTTTACAAATATTTAAGTAGTTTAGCAAAAAGACCTGTTGGGAATCGGAATTTTAGAATCCATGTTTTTAATTATCGGAAATTTTAATGTTCAGTGTCACCCTTTATTTCAGCACGAGTTTTGAAAACTGGCTTTATGCCTAGGGGTTTGTAACTTCCCGTTGAACAAGAAAAGCACAATTCTTTTTCATCTATACCAATTGCCTGTGCCAACGTAATGGTATCATTGTAGATTACTTTGTCTGCACCAATACTTTTTGCAACTGCAAATTCAATGCGATTATCCCCTTGATCTTGATTCTGAAACGCCAAAAGCTCTTCTTGTGATGGAAAATCAATTCCTGCATAACAAGGATATTTTATAGGTGGAAAAGTGACTATAAGTGATATCTTTGATGCGCCCGCTGATCGAAGAATCTGTATAATAGATTTTGAACTTGTGCCTCTGACTATACTGTCGTCGATTACCACTACGTTTTTCCCTTTGATGACTTCTGGTATTGGAACAATACCCTTGTTAATTTCAATCCGCTCACCATGGTATGGTTCAATAAAGCTCCGCATAGAACCTTTTTTTCGATATCTGTCTTTCAATAATCCCTCTTCAAAATGAATCCCTAATTCTTCAGCATATCCCAGAGCGGCGGGTCTTGCTGAGTCAGGAACTGGAATGACAACATCTGCATCATATACTGGATATTTTCTTGCCAAGTAATGACCCATTTTTTTTCTTGCTTCATATACATTAACTCCTTCAATAATACTACTTGGATGGGCAAAGTATGTAAATTCAAAGGCACAATGTGAATGATACTCACTAGTAGAAAATTGTTGTCTTTCTATCCCATTTAAGCTAAGTTTCAATAATTCTCCAGGTTGGATATCTCCAAGAAGTTTACCACCTACGGTATCAATGGCGCATGATTCAGAAGCTATCATGTACGTGTTTGATTCTTCGATATGTCCTAACACTAATGGCCTGAACCCGCGTGTATCACGGACGGCATAAACAGACCCGTCATCCGTTAAAAGTGTAAAGCAAAAGGAGCCTATCATTTCTTCCTTTAATATACGAAGGGCTTGAATCATATTATCATTCTTTTCAAGATGCATCATCAATCTTTGTGCTGCCAGCAGAGTATCGGTCATTGTTTGAGGTGAAAAAGTGCATCCTCCGACCATATTGGATAATTCTTCTACATTGGCTATAGTTCCATTATGAGCTATACAAAGATCTTTTATTTTTAATGGCTGTGCATTGTCTAAATTACTTTTTCCGATAGTAGAATATCTGACATGACCAATAGCTGCATTAGAGTTGAATTTTCTAATGATGTATCTAAAATTTCTTGAAGCAGAAACCAAGCCTAAACTTTTGTAAGGAGATTTCGAGGGTACTGCGAATCCCCACGACTCTTGACCCCTGTGCTGTAATGCTCGCAAAGAATCAAGCACATAAGGTATTACATTATGGCCATCCAGTGAAAAAAAACCAACAACGCCACAATTCTCACGGACCATTAGTGATCACTTCTTCGAGATGGATTTAATTAAAACTTACTCCACATTAATTCGTGACTAAGTTCCATCCATTATGTGATTAATTGAATTGTAGCTACAAGCCAGGTCATAAACTGGTAAATTTATTATTTCTTTACGAGAATAATGTAAATTCAAAATCTTGGTCGTTTCGACTTCTCCTATTTCAGAAAAAATACATCTATTACTTCTCAATATCTTCTTTACCATGTCTGGCTGCTTACTGCCTATTATGAATCTGGAATGACTCTCGGAAAAGAGCAAGTAGTCATGACGAGAGCAATTATTTGGAATTTTTTTCAAATCAATATCTATTCCCACGTTGCCAGAAATGGCTAATTCAGCTAATGCTGCTCCAATTCCGCCCTTTGAACAGTCATGCGCGAAATCAATCAATTCCTCTTGGATTAGCGCCAATACCAGCGAGCTATTTTTTCTATCGATTTCTAAATCCACCTCTGGCACGTTCCCGTATTTTGAATGCCCAATTGAGTCAGTATATTCAGTTCCGCCCAATTCCTCATATGTTTTACCCAAAATAAACAAAGTATCGCCAAAAGTTGGAACACACTTGGTAATGTGCGATCTATCTTTAATCAGGCCAATAGTTCCAATTACTGGTGACGGTTTAATTGGGGAACTCATTGTTTCATTATAAAAGCTAACCTTTCCGCCCACCACAGGAACTTTCATATAATTACAGAAATCTATAATTGCATCTACTGATTTCCTAAATGTCCAATATATTTGGGGATTTTCAGGACTTCCGAACTGAAGATGATCTATAATTCCAATAGGTTCCGCACCCGTACATACTACATTTCTGCATGCTTCGGATAAACATCCTAGGGTTCCAAAATAGGGATCAAGATAACAATGTTTGGAATTTCCGTCCAATTTGATAGACACAAATTTATTGTCATTTACTCTGATAACTGATGCATTTGCACCAGGTTTTATAACAGTCCTCAGTCCAACCTCATGGTCATATTGCTGGAAGACCCAATCTTTGTTACTAATATTTGGATTTGACAGCAAATCTAACAAAATACTATTGTAATCCTTTACCTTCTGCAACTCAATATCCTTTTTTGTCCTATTCAGGTAACCTGGCTTCTTTGATTTTCTATAACACAATGGAGCATTTACCATCAAGTCACAAGAGATATTAGCTATTGATTTGCCTTTAAAGAGAATATTGAGATTATCGTGGCCATGTACTTTACCAATAATTGAATACGTTATACCATATTTGTTGAATATCTCCTTAAATCTAGATAATTTCTTCCTATTTAGTATGTAGACCATTCTTTCTTGCGATTCAGAAATCATTATTTCATTTGGTGACATATCAGCAACTTTTGTATGAACAGCAGCCAGGTCAACTTCAAAGCCTTTCTCAACTAGATGAGACATTTCAGATAAACAACATGATAATCCTCCTCCTCCCAGATCCTTTATTGCGTTAATACAGTTGCTTTTAGACGCCTCAATTGTGGCTTCAATTAATAATTTTTCCAAAAATGGATCAGGAATTTGAACTGCAGACCTATCTTCTTCATCATCAAGTAATTTTGAAGCAAAAGATGCTCCTCGAATTCCATCTTTCCCTGTAGGATTACCAGCAAGTACTATCTCATCACCCTCATCTGCATGATTCGAAATAATTTGAGCTCTTTTCCCAAGACCTATTGCAGCAACATCTACCAGACAATAATCTTTAAAGGAATCATCAAACTCAACCTCTCCAGCTACAGTAGGAACACCAATGCAATTGCCATAATCTGCAATTCCCTTTACAACATTTTTAAATAACCATTTTGATTTTGATGTCTTATTCTCATCATTCAGTGAGGAAAATCGTAAAGCATCAAGTAAGGCAATCGGCCTCGTACCCATTGAAATAATATCCCTTATCACTCCACCTACCCCGGTAGCAGCTCCTCCATACGGTTCAACTGCAGATGGATGGTTATGACTTTCTATGTGAACAGTAATAACATCATCATCTCCTATATCCAATACCCCTGCGTCATATCCTGGGCCAACAACTACTCTTTTACCAACTGACGGTAATGATCTTAAGTATTTTTTAGATGATTTATATGAACAATGCTCAGACCATTCGGCATCTATCATGTCAATTTCTAATAAATTAGGCCTTCTACCTAATTTTTTTTGCAAATAAGTTTCTTCCTTTCTTGTTAGCATTCTATATCAATTAAATCAATTCTTTATGTAAGAAGATAAAAAATTTTTTAATGATAGAAATATCAGGTCTGCATTGCTTTTTTTTTGGTTGGGTGATAGGATTGGTTCTGATGCACGTTCAGGATGTGGCATGAGTCCCATGACATTCCCATTTTCATTACAAATTGCGGCAATCATTTCGGTGGATCCATTTGGATTTTGATCTTTATATTTGAAAACAACCTGATCATTTTCGTAAAGATCATGAAGTTTATCATCACCTATGACATATCTGCCTTCTCCATGTGCAATAGGTATACTGATCTTATCATTTACTCTGAATAAATTCGTAAAAGGGGTGTTAACATTCAACACTTCCACTTCTAACCACTTGCAAGAAAATTTTAATTTAACATTTTTTATTAATGCGCCAGGTAGTAATCCAGCTTCAACCAGTATTTGAAATCCATTACAAATTCCAAGAATTGGTAAGCCCTCCTCTGCCTTTTTCTTTATTGCTTCAACTATTGGGCTTTGAGCTGCTATAACTCCTGCGCGCAACCTATCTCCATAAGAAAATCCACCAGGTAAAATTAGCGCATCACAATCGTCTATTGAATCTTCCATATGCCACACATATTGAGCACTTATCCCTATGACATCATTTAAGACATGATATACATCGCGCTCACAGTTACTTCCTGGAAAAACAACTATTCCTAACTTCACCTAGAATCTACCTTAACTGTTTAGGACTAGTAATTTTAATTTATTTGTAATGCCAGAGCGGTTAGTTTTATCAGTAGTAAAACATAAGACGATTGAAAGTGCTATTTGGGACTTAGGTTTTTATTTTGATGATTATTAAGATTGAATATTGAACGATAGAGTACAGGATATAATGACAAAGAACGTCATATCAATAGATGAAGGGATTACGGCGAACGAAGCGGCAAAAATTATGACTGAAAAGCGTATAAGCTCACTTATCGTCGAGAGAGGAAACGTTCCTATCGGTATAATCACTGAAAAAGATTTCGTTAAAAAAATCTGTACCAAGGACTTAATATGTTCAAAAGTTAAGGTGGGCACGATAATGTCAAAAATTCAAACTTACGCTAGTCCTGACACTCCAGTTGAAGTAGCCGTGCAAAGGATGGTCAATCATAAGATACGTAGATTGCCCATATTGTCTGATGGAAAAGTAGTTGGTATAGTCAGTGTTACTGATTTGGCAAGACAATTGAGAACAATATTATTAGTAGATGGAATCTTGTCAGAGGAAACTTGAGAATAAAAGAAAAAAGAATAGATGGTAGGCAAAATATAAAAGTTACAAAGTTCATTTCTTCTGAGTATGAAAAAATTCCTCGCAACTTCTTTAGTTGTTATGTCACTCGCAATTATTCTACAAGGTAATTTGTTATATGCACAACCATCATTGAAAGATCCTAACCTTAAAGTCGAAGCTTTAGTGAGTGGTATTTCATTTCCTACCAGCATGTTATTCCTGGATAAAAATAATATTATTGTCTTAGAAAAAGATGGAAACGTCAGGCTCGTTAGCAATGGCATACTACAACCACAACCGTTACTATCCCTAAATGTTGACACTAAGAATGAACGTGGATTATTAGGAATAGAAAGAGTGGGTGAAAATATATTTTTGTATGCAACTGTAAAGGATGGTCAAGTGATAAATAGGATATTCAAGTACACTTTATCAGCTGGGCCAGAGCTAACTCATCAAGAGGTATTTATGGATCTTCCAGGAACACCCGCTACCAATCACCAAGGAGGGAAACTGGTTGTAAGTAGTGATGGATATCTTTATTCTGTAACTGGAGAGTTGCAACGAAATGGAAAAGATCAAAATATAATAAATGGTCCAGATCCAGACTTTAGTGGGGCAATTTTAAAAATAAACCCAAATGATGGATCACCCGCTCCTAATAATCCTTTCAAAGGTGACAATTCTAATGATCCACTGAATTGGTATCAAGCTTATGGAATAAGAAATAGTTTTGGGCTGGGGGTAGATCCAGTTACCGGAACCTTATGGGATACGGAAAATGGCGAAAATTCACATGACGAAATTAATATGATTACACCTGGATTTAATAGTGGCTGGAAACTAGCAATCGGACCAATTTCAGATAGTGGAATAACACAAAAAGATTTGGTAAACTTTCCAAATTCAAATTATAAGGATCCAGTACTTAGCTTTATAGATTCTTTTGGTATTACAGATATTGAATTTTTTAATTCAGATAAATTAGGTGTAGAATATGCAAATAATGCATTCGTGGGAGATTATGGACATGGAAATCTTTATAGATTTCAGTTAAATGACCAGAGAACCGACTTTAAGTTAGATGCACCCGGATTGGCTGATCGTGTTGTCGAAAGTAAAGGTGACCTAGAATCGATAATATTTGGAAAAGGTTTTGCAGGAATAACTGATATAAAGACAGGGCCTGATGGAAATCTTTATGTTCTGTCTTTTAATGATGGAACAATTTATAGGATTAGTTAATACCATTATAGCTATTTAGTTGCAATAGATACCAGATCATCGGTATTCATTCCTATCATTTTTATTATTTTATTGACGCATTAATTGTCAATTTGAAAAATTTTTATTTTCTGCCCTGCTATAATAGCATTTAATATCTTTCTACCGCTGTCAGACCTCTTGTCTATTTTGATTCTTGATTTCTTTCCCACCTGATTCGCACAAATAAATTCATCATCAATGTACAAATTTACTTTGTTACCAATTGTTTCTTCGTCTAGCTTTACGATAACTCCAGTACCTGATTCGTTTATTTCAAAGTATATCTCTTTACCAAGAGTAGGAGTTTTCATTTCTACATCTATTTTTACACCAAGCATATTTTCAAGCTCACTTATGGTTGATCCACCTTTTCCAATTATTCGAGGAATTGTGTCCTTTTGGACCTTGATTCTAACTTTATTGCCTGATAAGATGGATATCTCTGGATTCGGATCAAAACGCCGTATTACATCCTTTATCTTTGATTCTGCAAGTTTATAGATGTTGTTTTGAGTAGTTTCGCTATCAATATCAACGGGCACAATGACGTTTTCTTCACCAAATGTATAAATCTCATATTCTACTACTCCTGTCGAAAAATCTTTTACTTCTACTACGGGCCTGGCAAGATCAGCCTCAGTCATCTTATACGGTACTTTGACCGTAAGTGAAATTTCATAAACCTTCTTGACCATTCCGGCGTCCATGAAGATTATCGTATCCAGTATTTGCGGTATCATCCCCAATTCGATTCTGCCAATAAATCTCTGTACTGCGTCCAAGGGTTTGCTTGCATGAATTACTCCTATCATGCCGACTCCAGCTAGTTTCATGTCAGAAAATACTTGAAAGTCTCTATATCGTCTTATTTCATCAAATATCGTATAGTCAGGACGTACGAGCAGCAAAATGTCAACAGCATTTTCGAAACTTCCCTCAAGCGGTCCATATTGGGTTACCTCTTTTGTTACTTGCAAATCTCTAGGTGATTCAAATGTCTTTACAATCTTATTTTGCGAAACATAAAATTCGGCAAGACTGCTTGCCAGTGTACTCTTGCCAGATCCGGGAGGTCCTGCGATAATAATTCCTTCTACATCTGAAGTCAATCTAGCCAATAATTTTTCGCTTAGTCCGTAGTCCTCTAATGTCAACTTTGCTATTGGTTTTACGATCGTAATTTCCTGCCCATCTGAAAAGGGCTCTTTTGTTATTGCAATTCTATATTTCTCCAACTGGATGACAGTTGCTCCATCCTTATTAATTTCGGTGAATCCTTTTCTTGATCGTGATTGTTCTAAAACTTCCTTTATAATTTCATAAACTTCTTTACCTGTAAGTCTTTTTCCTTCCAAACGCACAAGTTTTAAGTTACCAGGTACACCTTTTTTTGCAAATGGACAAGTACCTTCCTTTAGATGAACACTCATTGTATCATTATCAAAATATTTTTCAAATTGCAATTTTGAATCTTCTTTAGAGGAACTAATATGAATTGACTTTATTCCATGTGCTTCAGATACCAAGTGTTGAACGTAGTCACATGTTATCAATGTAGCATCATTTTCTAAAGCTATATCTTTTATAATAGCATCAATTCTTCCATGTTTGGCCAACCTGATTTCTTCAATTGTTGGTCTGGTTCCCGCAAATTCCAGACTTATTTTTCTAGCCTTGCATTCATCCCTTATCCTTTTTATTTCAAGTAATCCTTCTACTCCATGCGACTTATTCATCGATGCCTGCGCCTGCAGTTCGTCCAGAACAGCTATAGGGATTATTATCTGGCTATTTTGTTTGATTTTATCTTGTATGATTTCTGGAACATTGCCATTAATAATTACACTCGTGTCTAGGACGAATTTATCAGTCATCTAAAATAGAATATGTCTTAAAGATTAATGTGTTTTTTTATAAAATTGAAAAATAAATAGCTGCAAATTGCCCATTTAGTTACGATTATCATTATGATTCATCGACATATAATATGGTTTGATTGTTTCCGCTAGTTTGTGAGAGAATACTTAATATCATATTAGTAATTTTTTCATCATCTGGTTGACCTCCCTCTATGTTGCCAGCAAGCAATAGGTATTGTCTTATGTTTGATTTTATAACGTCTCCTAACTCTTGATTAACAGTTGCATTTAAGGGTCTAAGAGCCCCACGAAATATTTCCGATCTTGCACGAACAACTCCGCTTATTTTGTCTCCTATGGGAGAATCCGGCCCGACGACAGTTATTGATCCCTTCGAGCCTTTGAATAGAGACGGTTCACTTACTGCCCCTTCTGGAGACATGTTAATTACAGATTCTCTGGTTATCAGTGCAGGCACAAACAAGTAGTTTTCCACCAGCTGGTCCCATTGCTTTCTATCAAGGGACTTTAATGCTACCCCGTAGTCATATTCGCCAGTCAGCAGAATTACTCCATCTATAGCAAAGAAATTATCACGTACCAGTTTAAAGATTTTTTTTACAGCATCCTCACTCGATAAATTTACAAAATGAGAATGGAACTCTTTATAGTAATTCAAATCTTTAGTATCTTTTGTCAGGATCACCAATTGTTTTATTTTATTTACAAGGGAATTTGCAATTAGTTTCGCACGTTTATGATCTTTTTCCGATGATGAATTTATTATCAAAACAACTACTTTATCCGAGATATTAATTTCGTTTTGGTGAATATGCGTTCCAATTATTGGTCTTGTGGGATAAAATACTCTGTCGTTTGGCACGATCTTTCCATTTAATAATTTGCTCATCTTTTCAGATGATAGGTTTAGCACCATTTCTGCTACTTGTTCCTGAGAAAGAAATTCATTGTCAACTATCATTTTCTTTGTATTCAGTTGTATTTTTTCAGCAATTTCCTGTGTTTTTGATAAAAGCTGTCTGAGTCTTAAAGTAAGTTTGAGCTTATCATCTTCATTTTTAATCCTTTCATTAAAGACTTCTTGTATGATTAAATTCATTTCCTTATCCACAGCAGTCTGGTCCTCCCCCAAGACATTCAAAAGCCGTTGCAATATTTTTTCTATTTCGATAGATGAAAATCCAGGGAACCCTCCGATACGTAAAAATTCTGCAGCCGCCTTTGGATATACAGTCTTGTAGATACGATCCGAATGAACCGGACCCGGATTAGTTGCTACTGATTGAATTCCATCAGGGACTAATTCCCAGGCAAAAGCTTCGGCTAACCTATTTTTAGCCCCTTGCGCACTTGTGTAGGGAGTTCTGAATCTATATGGCCGCTGCTCATACTTGTTTTCTTCTGTGAAAAAAGTAGATATAGTAATTACTTTAGAACCCTTTTCCATATTTTCAATGCATTTGAGGGTAGTCCAAAATGTACCTGTTAAATGAATCATTATACATTCTTTGAACTCGGGAAAATTAGAGTTCGTAAAAAGCTTCACCGGTCCTGAAACTCCAGCATTATTAACAAGAATGTCCACAGGTCCTGTTTCTTTTGAAATTGTACTGAACATATTCGTTATTGATGTTTCATCTGAAACATCAACACCAGCAAATATCCTGATTGTTCCTCGACTTCCAGCACTGGTGACTATGTTTTCTAATTCAGATTGCGTTTCTTCTAATGGTTCTTTTCTTCTTCCAAGTAAAATAATGCTTGCACCATTTTCAGCAAATTTCTTTGCAATAGCTCGGCCTATTCCAGTTCCACTACCCGTGACTACTACAACCTTATTGGCAAATTTAAAATCTTTATCCAACTGTGAGTCCATCCTGATTGGTATAACTTGATTGCATATTTAATGCACTATTAAATATAGCGAGCCTCGACACATTATGAATTGAAATATGAAAAAGTTTGAAAACTAATAACTATCAATGATTTTCATACAATTTATTTATCAGTGTAAAATTACAAAATGTATGAATGATGAAGCAAGCACAGCGGTAGATTCTGTTAGTATCTATGAAGGTGAGGATGAATCTGAAACTATCAAGATTTCAAGCCTGAATGAAATTTTTGCCTCACAAATGAAAAAGAGTGGGTTAAATGTCGAGACAGTGCCCTTAGGTTCGTTGAACTTGGAGCGTGAAGATTACTATAATAATGATATTGGCTCTAATCCTCGGCTTATTACTAATCGTGGCTGTATCAAGATAAAAGACAAAGAAATAACCATGATCCAAATTATTCAAAGAAACTAATCAGGATTCTCGTTTAGAATTGATTTTTCAGACTTTTATAAGAACAATAAGCTTAACGACTTAAATCATCTAAGAATGATCTTTCATTTTTGCATATGAAAAGTAAAAAGAAAGTGTTTTCTATGATAGGTAAAGTCATTCATGCTCTCCACCAATCGAAACTAAGAAAATAAACTCTCCGAGGTTTCACAGATGTGATTGCTAAAATAAATTGCTTCTTAACAGTAGTCGCCAATCTTCCAGCCAAAACTATTCCAGTAGCTGTGATATCTTGCTGATTGTCTACGACCTGCACCAGATATGGTGCATGGTCAATTCCAGGACCTTGCTCATATACAGCAAAATCACAGCCAAACTTGATACCAGGAGAGACAATATATCCTACATCTCTTAACTTTTTGAATACAAGATACTTTATATCAAAATGCACATATTGTTTTCTGCAAATTTCTTTCAACTCCTTTAAAATTAATCTCTCTCCATTGACATTTCTTAAGGTAAGTAATTTTGATTCAACCAAATAGCATCCTTCAATTAAATCGAGAATGAGAGGGGTTTCAAAATTAATTCCCTTTGGTTTGTAGATCCCAAGAGGTTTCCCATAATAACCAAGAGAAAAAATTGACCTTGAATCATCAAGATCCCATATTATAATTCTGCTCTCTACGAGCGTACCAGAAAAAGGACCCATTACATACTCAGAGCAAGTATAGTGAGAGAGTCTGACGCAGCCTGACATTTATCTGCCATTCCCTCTATTCCCTCTACTGCGTCCTTGACCAGAAGAAGATCTTTTGTATTCGGAATTTCATTCAGAGCTTTAATCACAACTTTTCTGTAAGAGTTGTCGACTTTTCTTTCGATGTTTTGTACCTCTTGTGCAAGTTCAACAGTGCTTGAAGGGTTTATACTTAGCGCCCTGGCCATTTCATTTAACTTAAAAATGGCCTCTACAACCATATTTATTAGTCCACCGATATCCTCATCAAATTTGCCTTTTTTTAACGTGGTAATTTTAATATTTGCGAGTCTAAATGCTATTCCGGTGATATATCCAGCTATATCATCAATTATGTATGCAGTTCTGAGAACATCCTCCCTATAGACCATGAGGCTTCCAGTATCTGAAATTTCTCTAGTCATCTTTCTTCTAAGGTTCTCTACTTCTTCACCAGCATTTTTCATTCTAACAAGGGATAATTCAGTCTCCTTGCTGGTTCCCTTTATTATGGAATCAGTAAGTGATGATAGATCTCTTGCTGCATTAAGAATATGAGTAATTTCATCGTGTAAAACGGCCAAGGCCTTTCTTTTAGCCTGTACTTCTAATTCTCCGTTATACATATACAGATTAAAAACGTTCAGACATTTTTAATCCTTTTCAAATTGTTTTTCCGTTAAAAATTAGAGATAATGAAAATTTCATTGACAAAAATGGCCTTGATCTAGTACACTCAGAAATATATTTTTAGGAGGATATTAACTTGTCCTATTCGCCCACATCACTATGGTGAATGTACTTACTGCAGATCCAATCATCCCTGCTATCAGTGCACCTATTACTGCCTGATTGACAAATTTTGGCATTGATGTGGCAAACCATTCTGCAATTCCAGGTAATAAAAGATAACCTGCAAAGCCAAATCCAAATCCGATTAACCAGAATAAGAAAACTGCAAATCCCCTAGACAATTCTCTTGATCTCCAAACAGTTTATTTTTATTATCATGATACTTCGGAAATTCATGACAATTTTTGCAAAAAATGTATTAAATTGTGAATGTCAAAAAATGTGCATTTTATGCATCACTCATTTACTGTATACATTAGAATATCTTAAAAACTTGAGAAGATGATGAAAATAGACAAATCAAAAAATAGGTTATCAGGGAAATTCAAACTTATTTAACCGGATATTTTAGATACTAGAGTAATTGAGACTAATATTGTTAGGATTTGGGGTGGTTGGCCAGAGCTTTGTTAAATTGTTATTATCGCACTCGACCGATCTATATAATGAGTATGGTATAAAGCCCAAAGTAGTTGCATGTGCTGATAATGGAGGAATAGTAACTTGCAATCAAGGTTTGGATCTGGACAGATTGCTAAGTATCAAAAAGAAAAAGAAATCGGTTGTGCAGTATGGATCCGATACAGGTACATCTGGAATATTAGATGTTATTGAAAATATGGATGCAGAAGTAGTTATTGAACTGACTCCAACCAACATCACAGATGGTGAGCCAGGAAAATCCCACATCATCACAGCCATGAAGTCAGGTAAGAACGTAATAACAGTAAACAAGGGACCTCTTGCATTGGAATTTCCTTCGTTGATGGAATTGGCAGAATACAATAGAATTGAATTTAAATTTAGTGGGACTGTTGGAGGGGGGACGCCAATACTAGAATTTGCCAAGAGATGTTTGAAAGGAGACAGAATCCTAAATTTCGAAGGCATCCTTAATGGAACAACAAATTATATCCTGAGCAAAATGTATGAGGGGTTGAATTATTCCCAAGCCCTCAAAGACGCCTCGGAAAAAGGGTATGCGGAAAAAGATCCAACACTAGATATTGATGGTTATGATGCAGTCGCAAAATTAGTAATTGCATCAAACTTGGTAATGAACATGAAATCAACAATGAGTGATGTTCAGAGAACGGGAATTAGAGATGTACAAGCCACCCAGGTTGTCAATGAACGAAAAAAGGGAAATGCCATAAAGTTAATTGCATGTTGTGATGGAAAAAAACTAGTCGTTGCACCAAAGCCAGTCTCTAAAAAGGATCCAATTTGTGTAGATGGTACTCTCAATGCGGTTACATTTACATGTCAACATTCAGGGCAACAAACAATTATTGGCAAAGGAGCCGGCGGAATGGAAACTGCGAGTTCAATCTTGCGGGATTTAATAGATATTAGAAACATTATTAGATCGTAAATTTGAAACGCTTTTTCAAAACTTCATAGATATTGAATCAAGAGAAAACTTAAACCAGGAACAATCGATGTCCAGAATTTATTCTGTTGTTCGTACTAGTTGAGAATATATACTATGTCAAAAATATCCTTCATTTCTATTGATTTTCAGTCTGATGTATCATTGCCGCAACTGGTGGTATGATAAGACATCCGGATATAAAATTTCCCTACAAGGATCGTAACTTTCCCAGGACTAAATTTATCATCAAAAGCTCATTTGTCAAAAACCTTCTTTTTTGTAAAAGCCCTGTATTTCACTACTTGTCTATAACTTAAAGAATATTTCTTGTGCAATTTTTCAATGTTCCACTCTTTAAGGTCCCTGATAAACTCTCTTTGCTTCACACTAAAATAGGATGCCATACTTTATCCTATAGACTAGAAACAAGTACCTTATTACACTTATCTGAAATCATATGAATTTACGATCCAGAATAATCGCATAATATACATCCTACATAAATCCATACTTTTTCATATGATACGATAATTAAGCATAATGCGGAATCGCCAGGTAACACGTCCGTGCTTATCTTCACTCAATTCTATATGTTGTCTTGCTCCATTATATATCCGAATTCTAAATCACTCCTGGTCTTCATTTTCGATTGGATACAACGATGGTTCCAAATGCGGTTTGGATCGTCTAATGATAAGTTAATTAATAATCATCAATATAATATCATATGAGTAAAGATAGTGATCCCTTAAGCAGACTTATTAGAGAGAATATTGAAATGGCTTCTAATCAAATCAAACATAATGTAGAAATGGCTTCTAATCAAATCAAACATAATGTAGAAATGGCTTCTAATCAAATCAAACATAATGTAGAAATGGGAATAGCAATGACAAATTCCTTCATTAAGATGAGTGGGGCACTTAGCAAAGAAACAACCCTTGCCTTTGAAAATGCGAGAATAGAAATGATGACTTCTGCAGAGAGAATGAGGAATGAAATGGTAGGTTCTGCAGAGAAAATGAGGAAAGAAATGGTAGGTTCTGCAGAGAAAATGAAAGATAGTTTTCGGCCAATCAGAAGTAGTAAAACTTAATGGTCGAATCAATTATACTGTTCGTTTGTGTATTGTGCCATCATGTCAAATGATGACATTCGTAATAGTGTAACCCTCACACACTCTGCAAATTCATCTAAATTCACGGGATTTGAACATTACAGCTGTTCGAAAAACTATAAGAATAATACAAAGGACGTTATGGGATGTGTTAACATAACAATCACGTCCACGATTGAATACTAGAATTTGAATAAAAATTAAATTATATAAGATTCATTAATCAGTAATATTGACTCAGGTTATAACTAGGAACGTAAAAAAATTGCGTTCGGATTTTCTGAATGTAAGAAATACTACTTCACTTATCTTTGAACCAATTTCAATAGAAGATGCGGTAATGCAGTCTGATCCATTTGGCAGTACGCCAAATTGGCATATTGCTCATGTGACTTGGTTTTTTCAAAAAATTCTTGAAAAATACAAACAAGGCGTAGGTGATAATTCAATTAACACAGATTATCTCAATTCATATTATCAACGTTATAGGAAGATCTTGCCAAAATCGGACAGGGGAAAATTTCCTAGACCTAAGGTTTCTGAGACATTGAAATATCGATCATTAATTGAAGACATGTTTTTAAAATTTTTGGACTACATTGAAAAGAACAACTCCTTAGTACATAATATAGCATATGATATAGAATTAGCAAATCAGCATGAAATGCAGCATCAAGAGCTGCTAATTTACGATCTTCAGCATTATTTCCAGAGATTTGAAGAACCTAAGGATAATTATGAACCAAAAATCACGAAAAAAACCAAATCCATGATTGATGGTGCTGATATCGAACAAGACATGGTAAGGATATCTGGCGGAATATATGAGCTTGGATTTTCTAGAGATGACTTTTGTTATGACAATGAGATTCCGGAACATAAAACCTATCTAAATCCATATCAAATTGACAGATACCCAGTCACAAATAGGGAATTTATCGACTTTATAGATTCGGGAGGATATCAAGATTATAGATTTTGGTTATCGGACGGATGGGATCTGGTCAATGAAAAAGAGTGGAAAGCGCCACTTTACTGGCAAAAAATCGATGGAGATTGGTACAAGAAAGATTTTGGAGGGCTAAATAAACTTCCACCAAATGAACCAGTAACTAATGTAAGTTATTACGAGGCAGACGCATATTCAAAATGGGTAGGAAAAAGATTACCAACTGAGGCAGAATGGGAAAAAGCTGCGAGTTGGAATGAAGATTTGAAGAGAAAGACGATGTATCCATGGGGAGATGATTTACCATTGGACCTTAATGCAAATTTGTTAGAATCATGGAAATGGGCCCCAGCCCCAATTGGGTCATATCCACAAGGAAGAAGTCATTATGGTTGTCACCAGATGATTGGAGATGTGTGGGAATGGACATCCTCTGAATATGTTCTGTATCCTGGATTCAGTTCTAAATTTTCAGAGTATACGGACAAGTGGGCGATAAATCAGAAGGTATTGCGCGGAGGATCATTTGCCACTCCTAGGTTGCAAATAAGAAACAGTTATAGAAATTATTTCAAACCGCACGAAAGAATTCCTTTTTCAGGATTTCGTTGTGTCAGAGACCTTCTTTAACAAGACTAGAGAATATTGTTTCTTTGGATCAGTAAAATCCTTTGTCACTTCAAGACCAGCATTCTTCACCACTTCTTTGAGTCTATTTTGTGAGTATTTGTAAGAATTTTCTGTGTGAATAGTTTCACCCTTTTTGAAATAAAATATTTTTCGAATTGCTTTAATTCTTACTTGTTGATCCATCTTTGACTCCAAATGCATTTCTATTCTATGTTTCTGAATATTATAAAATGACTTGTGTTCAAAGGTTGATAGTTTAAATTTTCCGCCAAGTTCTCTATTAATTCTGGACAAAATATTCAAATTAAATTTCTCAGTTACGCCCTTCCTGTCATTATATGCTTTGTCCAAGATTGTTTTATCTTTTTCTAGGTCTATCCCTATCAAAAGTGCATCTTTCTTTCGTAGGTACCTCCTTAAAGAATAAAGAAAATCCACTGATTCTTTAGGATCAAAATTTCCAATGCTGGAGCCCAAAAATATTATTAATTTTCGTTTGGGAATGTTATCATTCATTTTTATAAATTCATTTATTTTGATTAAACCTGATATATAGTCTGAACAAATTCCAAAAACTTGTAAATTCACATATTCTCTCGATAAATCTCTAATTGAATTTTTTAGCATTTTCAATGAAACATCTATTGGAAAATAACAAACTTTGTTCAAGTTTGAAACAAATGGTCTTAATAAAATTCTAGTTTTCAAGGAGTTTCCATTGCCCAATTCAATAATACTTACTTGGTTTTTTTCAAGCATGTTCATGATTTCATAAACACATTTTTTCAAAATTAGTGATTCAATACGATTTAGATAATATTCAGGTTGTTCGCATATTTCTTCAAATAATCTAGACCCATTTTTGTCATAAAAAAACTTAGGTGAAATATGCTTTTGTTTATCATTTAGGCCTTTTTCAACCTCCGTTGCAAATTGATTATTTACTATAAATTTTTCATTGTTATGTATTAGCAACCTGTTTATAGGTTCCTCCTTAAAATATATGAAACTTGTATTTTGGGTCCATATAATTCAATAATCAATTTTTAGACAAATTTTTTAGAAATTGCAGACCGAGTTTTATGTCATATTTATAATCAGTATTCTGAACAGTAGGTTCGAACGTAAGAAATTTTGAATATTTTATCTTCTTGAGTGCTTCTATAATGCTCTCAAAGTCTATGTGAGCAAAACCTGGCATTTTCCTATTGTTATCAGATATATGAACAAGTTTTAATAATGTATTAGAATTTATCACGGCATCATAAATTGAATCCTCCTCTATGTTCATATGGAAAGTATCTAGCAAGATTCCTACATTTTCTTCGTCCACAAGATCAACAATGTATTTTGCATCTTTATAGTCAGTACAAATAGGGGTGCTGTAGCGATTCAATGGTTCAATAAGCAGGTCTACTTCGTAATTGCTAGCGTACTTTGCTAGTTCACGTAACGGTTCTATTAGTAAAGAAACAAATTTTCTTTTCTCATCTCGTAATAAATTTTTGTGATTGGCATCTGAAATTGGGGGTAAATCGCTGAACAAACATATATTAAATGTATTCCCACCTAGAGTATGGCAAAGCAAAATGCACTTTTTTACATAGTTCTTAACAGCTATTAATGAATCATTATTAGTTGTAATTAGGTTGCGTGACTTGTATTCACTACTGTGAAAACTCCACATACCAGTTACTCCAGAAACATCCATTGAGAAGGAATCAAGTAGATTTGACAACTTCTTTGCATCAATTAAATCTGGTTCTCCATAAACTTCCACAGTGTCGAATCCTTGCTCTTTCAAATTTTCAAGAGTTTTTTGTATTGGTTCTAAATTTTTAAAGGATGATAATGTTATCGAGTACTTCCAGGACATGTCCATCGTATTTTGTGTTATAACAGGTTCTTAAGATATTTGCCGATGGTAACTATACTCAAATCATCGCTCTCATTTGTTACACTAATATCTTTCTTATTTGACGCGTAAACTGGCTTAGTTTCCCCTTCTGATGGTAATCTGCCATGTGAGCCTTTAACTAATTTACCATCCAATGGTATAGACCTTGTACTAGGGTCAAAGAATAATTCAACAGGATCATAACCAGGCTTTCTATGAATGTCAACTTTCTTCGCAAAGCTTGGAGACTTGGACGGATCAAACCACCAATAATAACTAAACCATTTGTCCGTATTTGATACTGCTATGAGATCGCCACTCCTCGGATGGTTTATTCTAAGGTGTTGCTTCGATTCCTTATCTAGTATCATGTCTACCCCTTTTATACCTTCTAAAATTTTTTTCACTGAATTTGCATAATTCTCTTTAACATAAATATGTGCTACCTGATGGTCTACCATTGCAAAAGCCTTGCTATACTCAAGGTCTAAATACTCTACTTCTTCTATCTCTCTGACAGAAATAAGTTCATTTTCTCTAAATATAGTATTTAATGAAATATCAGAATTAACATCTGTGAATCCATATTCTGAAAAAATGATAAATTGTGTATCTTCTATTATACCAATATTAGTTGCCTTCTTAACTAATCTACCCACCAAATCGTCAATAAACTTTAGATCATCTTTTATATTGTTATAGGATGTTCCGTTTCTTTGGAAAGCATAATCCAAGTGCGGGAAATACGTAAATAAGAAATTAGGCATTTCATTTTCTAATACAAATTCTGTTGCCAATTCTATCCACTCGCTTGATTTTTTAGAGGCTAAGGGACCCCAGTACCATGACAAGTCAAATTTTCCTATTTTTTGGAATAGTTTTTCGTACAATCCTGGTGGTTTGCTATAACACCACATTATTATTCTGTCATCCATATGCAATGGACGCGGGGTTAATACAATATCAGCATTAGAGTACATCGTATTTTGCCAAAACAAAACGGCTGTTTTCGAACCGGTACCTCGTAACTTAACAGTATCCCAAATTCTATCGGCCTGAACCAAGTTACTTGATTGTTCCCAAAAAGAAACGGCATAGTCTTGTCTATTGTACAATCCATTTGAAATGATTCCATGTATTTCGGGATATGAGCCGGATAATAAACTACTCTGTACGGTACATGTTACTGCAGGAAATACTGTTTCAATATTTCTTGTTTCCCCCGTTTGTGTAATATTGAATATGTTCGGAGTTAGGTTTTCAGAAATATGCTTTCTTTCTAAACCCACAATATCGATAACTATTATATGTTTAGCCATTAGTGTATTGGAATTTATAGAGAATTTAACTCTAATTATTTTTTTCTCAGGTCATGTACATTTTTCTTGCCAATATGAGCAACGGGGCCAATAATACCAGAACAACCAAACCTATCTCTATTCCTCTTATTCCGCTCAAAAATGTCGAGTCAAGGACTATAATTGACAAAATCATATTTTGTACTATCCGTTGTATACCCGGCGAATCTTGCTTGCGAATTTTGTGGAACGTTATAGCCATAATATATGAAAAAAGTGCCAGGATAATTAGAGACTCATATTTGAAGAATCCGATGAGTGAAAAAAAGGCGATTAAGGAGATTATAGCAGCAATTATGACGGGAATTAAAAATAATTTTATATTTTTTGGAAAGCCGTGAACTTCATATCTACTTATAAATCCTATCAAGCACACGTAAACAAATGTTATAGTCAATACAAATGTTAGAATAATGAGTTGAGGAAAGCTACCAATATGACTAAAATCTACACTTGCACCCAGCATTACATTAATCACTCTTGCAGCTGCAATAGTGAACGGACCTGCCAGTGTTTTCTTTAGAAATTTATCGTATCCAAAAATAAGGACAAATAAAAAAGATGACGTAACGAGTGTTGGAATACTAACAATTAATGACAAACCTAGAGCCAAAACTGAAAATGCCGTAACAAGGCCAATAGCTGCTCTTCTTGATACTTTACCTGATGCAAGGGGTCTGTCGGGCCTTTCTTTCTTATCAATATTATAATCAAAGAGATCATTTAGTATGAGTCCCACACAATAAAGCAGAATAGAAATAGTTACTAACAAGAGTACCTGAACATAGGATGTCAATGTCAGTGATGAAGCTATAACAAAACCAACCAGAATGTTCGAAGGAAGAGTAAATAGATTTGGAAGTCTGACTAGAATCAGGTAATCTTTGAAATTGGGTCTTTGCATAAATGTCACTGGTAATAAAAGGAATGAATAAATAAATTAAAAATGATGGGATTATTCGACAATGTAAGTCATTTCTTAGCTAAAGATAGTCAAGTGATTTAATAAATTCCATAGCTTGCTTTGCAGCATACGTTGGATATTCCTGATATGGATACAGTTCTATTGTAATGAATCCCTCATAACCAATATCTTTCAACGATTTAAGGACAGAGTCAATATCTATTGCTCCTTCACCAAGCATAAGGTGCTGATGGGTCCTGTCTGCGGCTATATCTTCTAAATGGACATGGCGAACATAGTCAGATAATCTGTATAAAACTTGGGATGGATCTTCGCCCACACAGAAAAAATGTCCAACATCAAAATTTAATCCAATGTACTTTGAATCAAAGTTCTTAATAAACCTCATAAATTGTTGGGAATTCTCAATTAATAGTCTTGGTTCTGGCTCTACAAGTACAGTAACATTTTCATTTTCTGCTGTATCTAATATCTCATGTATGCCATTTTCAAAGATTTTCAATAGTTCATTTTCGCTCAATCTTTGATTGATAATTGGACCTCCTGGTTCTGTGGAAATGTTACTGACATCAAGTTTCCTAGCTAATTTAATGCAATCTAAAGTATGTCCAATCCGCATTTTACGGAGTTCAGGGTCACTTTCAATCCATGAGGGATGATGTGTATCGCCTATTGCAAAAAGGGTAAACGCATTTAAATTGGAAATACTTATTCCTAATTTTGATAGTAATTGCTTAATTTCATTAATGTCAGAATTAGTAAGTGTTTTGGGATACGCGTGTGGGATATCACAAAGTATCTCGACTCCTTCATAGCCAATTTCAGATAGTGTATATATTGTATCTTTTAAGGAAAATTTTTTGAATGCGTTTGTACTGAATGCAAATTGCATGTCTGTCTATCATGGTTTCCAGAGGAATTTGGGAGATTGTTTAAAAAATTCATATGCGTTGTAAAATGTTACTTTTTCTATCTCATTCTTGCTGAAGCCCCTTTTTTTCATCTCTCTTGCTACTAAAGGCACACTTAAGGGGTCAGATATTCCCCAATAAGCTGAGCT
>Ga0137374_10000205_pt1 | contig 54136 bp, 43 predicted proteins | sample SagtaG_20_FD_104811 | JGI IMG/M metagenome (GOLD analysis project Ga0137374, IMG submission 104811) | Vadose zone soil microbial communities from Sagehorn Ranch, Mendocino, California, USA - Sage1_R_100_16 metaG | ecosystem: Environmental > Terrestrial > Soil > Vadose zone | place: USA... | reverse complement strand
TGGCGGTGCCGGCCCGGTGCGCGGCGAGGCGGCGTGCCAGATGGTTCGTGATCCCGGTATACAGCGACCCATCCGCGCACCGCAGCATGTACACGACCCAGCTCACTCCAGCTTCGCGTCCAGGGTGAAGTCCACGTTGCCTTTCAAGGCCTTGGACACCGGGCAATTGTTCTTCGCGTCCTCGGCCGCCTTCTGAAACCCCGCCTGGTCGAGACCCGGGACTTTGCCGCGCGTGGTCAAGGCGATGCGCGTGATCTTGGGCGCGCCGTCCACCGTCTCGAGGGTGCATGCCGCCGTCGTCTCGACCCGCGTGACCGGCTTGCCCGCCTTCTCCAATCCCGCCGACAGCGCCATCGAGAAGCAGGCGGCGTGCGCCGCCGCGATCAGCTCCTCGGGGTTCGTGCCCGCTTTGCCCTCGAACCGGGTGGCGAACGAATAGGCGCCGCCGAACGCCGCGCTGCCGGCCTTGAACGTGCCCTTGCCATCTTTGAGCTTCCCTTCCCACACCGCCATCGCCTTGCTCGTCGGCATAGCGTGTCGTCTCCGCGTTAAGGTCCGCGGGAAATCTGGCGGAGGGACGCGGCCCGCGCTACGCTACGGCCCGTGCGCACCGTGACCTTCGATCCGCAGGGTGGGCCGCTCGCCGTGGAGCTCGTCGTGGGCGGCGGCAAGCCGGGCGCGTACCGGGTGTTTCTGTGGAACGTGGAGCACACGAAGCAGCGCGGCGTCGCGGCGGGCATCACGATCGACCCGACGCCCAGCCGCTTCGCCGTGCCCGTCGCCGCGACCCGCGCCGCCGGGCGCGTGCTGGAGTGGAACGTCGTCGTCGAGGGTCAACCCGGTGACCCCTACGACCTGGCCATCGTCCTGCTGCAGAGCGACAAGCCGCTGCGCGGCGGGCGGCTGCGCTATCAGGGGGAGCTCGACGGCACGCAGGTCGCTCTCGTCGGGCTCGTCACCCTCGTCGCGAAGACCGCCAAATGACCGGCCAACACGACAATGCGGAATGCGGAGTGTTGAATGCGGGATTGAAGGGTTGGCGTCGATTTACGCCTCCTTACTACGACGCCCACCCTGACATTCCGCATTCCGCACTCCACATTCCGCACTCTCTTCGGAGGTGCAGCGCATGTTCGCTCTTCTGACCCTCGCGTCCCTGGCGCTCCAAAGCGTCGCCGACACCTCGCCCTTCCGCGCGCTCGCCCTGCCGACGCCCAACCGCGTCCGCAGCGCGTCGGGCGCCCCGGGCCCCGACTACTGGCAGCAGGAGGCGAGCTACGCCATCCAGGCAACGCTCGATACCGCCGCGCAAACGCTCCGCGGCAGCGAGCGGATCCATTACGTCAACCATTCGCCCGATTCGCTGGCCTTCGTGTGGATGCAGGTGGAGCAGAACCTCTTCGCGGCGAACAGCATCACCTACACGTTGAATCAGCCGCCGCTGATTTTCGCCGGCGGCGTGTCGTTCGACTTCACGGGCAAGGGCTTCATCGGCGGCGGGGTGATGGAGAAGTTCGAGGCCCTGGGCAAGCCGCTGACGCGCACGCCATACGGCACGATGATGCGGGTCGAACTGCCTGCGCCGCTCGCGCCCGGGGCCGCCATCGACTTCGACATCGTCTGGCACTTCCCGATCCCGCCATACGGCGGCGGCCGCATGGGCCACATCGGGACGCGCCTCTACGAGCTCGGCCAGTGGTATCCGCGGCTCGTTGTCTACGACGACGTGAACGGCTGGAATCCCCTGCCCTACATCGGCGCGGGCGAGTTCTACCTCGAGTACGGCGATTACGATGTCACGCTCACGGTCCCCGCAGGCTTCGTCGTAGCCGGCACCGGCACGGTGCAGAATGCCGAGGTCGTGTACACGCCTGAGCAGCGCGCGCGCCTGGAGCGAGCACTCACCGCGGACACGGGGATTGCGATCATCACCCGCGCCGAAGCCACTGCGCACGGCGCACAGCGCACCCCCGGAACCAAGGTCTGGCACTTCGCCGCGAAGAACGTGCGCGACTTCGCGTGGTGCGCCTCCCCGGACTATCGCTGGGACGCAAGCGGCTACCGCGGGATCCTGATCAATACCCTCTCGCGCCCCGGCGCCCGCCCGTGGGACGAAGCCAATCGCATGGCGCGATACACCATCAAGTACTTCTCGGAGACGTGGTACCCGTATCCCTGGCCGCAGGCGACCACGTGCGAGGGGCTGGTCGAGGGCATGGAGTATCCGATGATCACGTTCGTGCCCGCGCTGCCCCGGCGCGAGGACCAGTTCTGGGACCTGATGCACGAGTTCGGGCACGAGTGGTTCCCGATGATGGTAGGCTCTGACGAGCGCCGCTATCCGTGGATGGACGAGGGGTTCAACTCGTTCGTCGACTACGGCGCGGCGGAGGGCTACTTCCAGGGCACGGCGTACGGCGACACGGTGCGGCGCGAGCTGCTGAGCGCCGCGCAGGTGTCGACGGTGCCGGGGAAGGAACAGCCGATGATCGACAAGCCGGTCGAGCAGCGCGACCTGGCGTGGGCCGCGTACCAGAAGCCGCCGCTGATGCTGACGCTGCTGCGCGACGCCGTGCTGGACAGCGCCACCTTCAACCGCGCGTTTCGCGAGTACATCCGGCGCTGGGCGTTCAAGCATCCCCAGCCCGCGGATTTCTTCCGCACGATGGCGAACGTGAGCGGCAAGGACCTCGACTGGTTCTGGCGCGAGTGGGTGTTCACCACAGCCCGGCTCGACCAGGCCGTGGATTCGGTGAAAGCGGTAGGGACCGATTCGACGTTCGTGTTCCTCTCGAATCGCGCGCAGATGGTGATGCCCGTGACCGTGCAGCTCGCCTATGCGGACGGAACCAAGGAAACGCGCGCCTTGCCGATCGAGATGTGGAACCTGGGCCCGCGCTTCACGGCCCGCTTCCTCACCCGCAAACCGGTCGTCGCGGTGACGGTGGACCCGGCGCGGCGGTATCCGGACATGGACCGCAACAACAACAGTTGGGGGAGGTGAGCGGGGAGGGGACTACCTGCGTCAGAAGAACCTGACGTACAGCGCCGCGACTGCCCCGAGCACTACCGCGGCAATCCACCAGTACGCCCGCGACGGCGTGAGATCGATCGGCGCCGGCGCTGCGCCCGCCGCGGGTTGCGGCGCCGGCTCGCGCCACGACACCAGCGCCACGCACAGCGCCACCAGAATCCCCGCCACCCACATCTGATTGAGGAACGCTTTGAGGAACGGTTGCAGCGCGGTCACGGACGCGTTCAGCACCTTCACGCCAGTTGTGATCGGAATCGTCGCGAGGAGGCCGGTCACCGCGCCACGCGCGGTGGCCCGCTTCCAGAACAGGCCCAGCAGGAACACCACACACACCCCCGGCGTGATGATTCCCCAAAACTCCTGGATGTAGTGGAACACGCCGGCGCCGGCCCTGCCGAGCATCGGCGCCCACAGCGTCGCGAACAGCAGGCAGGCGACGCCGCTCCAGCGGCCCACCGTGATGAGCCGGCGCTCGTCGGCGCCGCGCCCCCGGGCGCTGTAGCGGCGGTACAGGTCCATCGTGAAGATCGTGGCGCTCGAGTTGATCATGGAGGAGAGGGTGCTCATGACGGCCGCGAGCAGACCCGCGAAAATGAGGCCCGCGATGCCGCTCGGCACGATCGCCGTGATCAGGAACGGGTAGGCGGTATCGGGATTTCCCACCCGGTCGTGGTACAGCGCCCAGGCGATGATTCCCGGCACCACAATGAGGAACGGGAGCAGCACCTTGATCGCCGCCGCGAACAGAATGCCGTGCTGGCCTTCCTTCAGGCTGCGCGCGGCGAGCGCCCGCTGGGTGATGTACTGGTTGCAGCCCCAGTAGAACAGGTTGGCAATCCACAGCCCGCCGAAGAACACGCCGAACCACGGCAACTCCGAGTGGGCGAGCGGCAGCACCGTGTGGAATTTCTCGGGCGCGAGCGCGAGCAACCGGGCCGGGCCGCCGATCGCTTTGAGGCCGAGGACGAGCGTCACCGCGCCGCCCGCGAGGAGGAAGAGGAACTGCACGAAATCAGTGTACACGACGGCCTTAAGCCCGCCGTAAATCGTGTAGAGCCCCGTCACGCCGCACAGCAGCGCGATCCCCACCCACACCGGAATGCCGAACAGCGTGCTGAGAGCGAGCGCGCCGGAGTAGATCACCGTCGCCAGGGCGACGAAGATGTAAGCGAGCAGCAGATAGACGGCGAGGATCGCCCGCGCGTGCCCGTTGAACCGCTGCTCCAGGAATTGCGGCATTGTGTAGATGCCGTGCCGCAGAAACTTCGGCAGAAACCACCACCCCACGAGCACCAGGGTCACCGCCGCCATCCACTCGTAACTCGCGATGGCGAGCCCGTAGCGGAACCCGGATCCGGCCATGCCGACGAAGTGCTCGGTCGAGATGTTGGTCGCGATGAGCGAGGCGCCGATGATCCACCAGCGCAGCTGCCGGCCGGCGAGGAAATAGTCGGTGGTGTCGTCTTCCTTGCGGGCCAGCCACAACCCCACCGTAACGGTGACGGCGAGGTAGCCGGCGAAGATCAGGTAGTCGAGGAGGGCAAGGCGCATGGGCGTAAGGCCGTACAGCCGTATGGCCGTACGATCGGGTCGCCCCAATCATACGACCATACGGCTGCGCAGCTATACGTGGTCAGGGCTTATCCGGCCGATTCTCGTCGTCGATGAGGTCGGCGTTCGAGACGTCGTTCGACCCGGGGCCGAATCCCTTCCCCGGATGGCCCGGGATGAAGATGAGAACCTCTCCGACGTTGTTGTCGTAGTTGCTCTCGAGCAGCTGGTGGCAGAAGCCAGCCAGATCCACGTGGGGGCACGGCTCGCCCCCCACCGCTGTGAACGGCGGATTGACGGTGATCCGGATGATGTACTGCCCCGGTGGAATGACCGGCTGATTGTCTCCCCCGTCCAGAACGAAGTACTGTCCGCCCAGGTGCTTGTTGTAGGTGTCAGCGTAGCCGACGCTGATCCCCTGGAAGCCGGGCAGCGTCTTGGTCCCACACGAACGGTACACCCAGGACGTCACGCCGCCGTCAGTCTGCCACGGCGTGATGTCGAGCATGCAGAAACCGCGCTTTGCCGCCCGCCAGACGTGGCCGGTCGTCGCATCGAGTAGCTCGTACGTGGCGTAATGGCGAAAATGGAAGTGGTTGTGGCAGGTGGCGAACTCAAACAGTCCGTCGTTCACTGCCACATGATCGAGCGGGTTTCCGACGAAGACATCGGCGTCACCGATGTTCGGCGTGGTCACGGTGAAGCGGAGGACGCGGTGGTCACCCGGCTGCACGTCGCCTTCAACCACGCTGCACAGCGTGGCCGAGAACGTCTGATCGTACACCACCCAACTATCCTTGAGGCGCTGGGCGTCCACGATGAGGTCGGGGGTGCCGTCGCGATCCTGGACGTGTGCAAACATGGGAGGCCCGAGCGGGCCGGGGCCCGCCGGCCGGTCGGGGTGGCAGGCGGCGAGAGCGAACGCCCCCACCAGCGCCGTGATGACGGATGCACGCATGTACCCCTCGCTGTAAAGTCGTGCCTTAGGCTGGCGCGAACCCGTGACGCCGTCAAGGCGGCGGCGGAGGTTTGCCCCCGCCGCCGGCACTACTGCCGAGAAGTTGGTGGATTCCGGCGACGGTCGCGGCCAGCACGCCGACGGCCATCGCGGCCGCGACGCCTGTCTTCCACGCCGACACGCGACGCTCTTGCAGTCCCGACAACTGGTTGCGGGCGATGGTGAACAATCCCTCGCTGCCGGCGTAGTCGTCGCCGTCGGAAGACCAGAGCCGTCGCGCCGCGATCACCAGGGAGTCGGTATCCGCGTAGGCGACTGCCCCGGCAACTTTCGTGACTCCACGGATGGTAATCTGCCCGACGGCGAACTCCCTGCCGGCGTCGGGCCCCAACGAGGCGATGACTTCCGTGCCGCGGCGTGGCTCGGGGGCGCCGGGATCGATGCGGACGTAGGAGAAACACCCGCAGCAGGCCAGCCACAGGAACGGTACGAAGTGACGGGACACGCGAACTCCCTTCCTACGGTTGCGCGGCGACTCTGACGGGCGTGTTGCTCCCGGATTTCGTGCCGTCACCAAGCTGACCGTTGCTGTTGTAACCCCAGCAGTAGGCTAGCTGCCCCGTGGTGACGGCGCAGGTATGGTGGCTGCCCCCGCTGATCGTCGCGAAGCTGAGGGCCCCGAAAAGCGGCATGGGCCGTCGGCTGCAGGGAACGAACGTCGCGGCTCCGGCGGGCAGGCAGTTCTCAGGCGCGCTACCGCCCAACTGGCCGCCGTCGTTGGATCCCCAGCAATACGCGGTGTTCCCGGTAGCCACGCCGCACGTATGGAATCCGCCGGCCGAGAGCGCCAGGAAGATCTGTCCGCCGACCACGAGGACGGGCACGGGCGAGGTACTCCGCAGCGTATCGCCCATTTGGCCGGTGGAATTGTCCCCCCAGCAATAGGCATCGCCGCCCGCCGTCAGGCCACAACTATGTTGGAATCCGATGGTGATTGTCGCGAACTTGCGGCCGCCGCTCACCGCGGCCGGGAGGCTGGTGTCCGCCGTTGATCCGTCGCCCAGCTGGCCGTAGCCGTTCTTCCCCCAACAGTAGGCGGTGCTGTCGGTGGCCAGGGCGCAGGTGTGCTCCACCCCCGTACTCACCGCGATGAACTTGAGCCCCGTGCCGGCCGGGACCGGGGCGTTACGGTCCAGCTTGGTGCCGTCCCCCAACTGGCCACGGCTGTTCCAGCCCCAGCACGCAGCCGTGCTATCCGTCCTCACCACGCCGCAGGTGAACGCCCCGCCGGACTTGACGGCGCTGAAGTCGAGTCCGCCGGCGACGGCGACCGGCGCGGACTGCGCCGCATTCCCGCTGTCCCCGAGCTGCCCGGAGAGATTGAACCCCCAACAGAATGCGAGCTGGGTGGTCGTGACTCCGCAGCTATGCCCTCCACCCGCGCTGACGGTGGTGAAATGCAGGTCGCCGGAGACGCGGACGGGAAACGTGCGATCGGTGTGCAAGCCGTCGCCGAGCTCCCCATCCCGGTTCCAGCCCCAGCAATAGGCTGTTCTGGCGGAGGTCACGCCGCACGTGTGCAAGATGCCGGCACTCACCGTGAGGAATGGAGCGTCGATCGGCTCGGAGGGCACGTCGAGAGAAGAGTCGTGACAGGCCACGGCGATTGCCACGAGGGTGGCAATCGCGATCGGCCGGGGCGCACCGCCGGTCATACGGCGGACGGGGCCGCACGAATCGTTCCACGTACAACCCAAGGGGAGTCGGAGTCGCCTGCCTGTCGCGTTCGCGCCGCAGGTGTGGCGCCCCTACGCAAACTTCGCCCAGGAGCGGGGATAGTCCCGATCCCGCAACCCTCTGCATTGACGCCTTCCCCGTCCGCGGACGGCGACGGGATGATTCTTGCAACACGGGTCGAGGACATCCCACAGCCGCCGGGTCCCCGCCGTCCCCGGGCGGTCGCCGTCAGATGTAGAACGCGGAGCCCCAGTGCTCACGCTGCGCCCTGCAGCTGCATCGGAACAGTTCCATCCTCATAAGGAGGTGGAGATGCGCTCTCCCCTTCGTTGGCCCACTGCCGCGCTCGTTTGGAGCGTCGGCATCCTGCTCTGCTGCGCGGCCATTGCGAGCGCGCAAGGCACCGGCACCGTCCGCGGCACCGTGACCGATGGCGTCAACAAGCGCCCTGTCGACGCGGTGCAGGTCTTCGTGGTGCGCACTGACTTCGCCACGCTGACCAATTCTACCGGGCAATTCCAACTGAACCTGCCGGCCGGTGATGCGGAAGTGCGGATCCGACGCGTTGGCTACGGCAGCGCGTCCAAGCGCGTAACGGTGGTGGCCGGCGAGGTTGCGGTCGTGGACTTCGAGCTGACCCCAACGGCGATCGGACTCGACGCGGTGGTGGTGACCGGCGCCGGCGGCGAATCCGAGCGCCGCAAGGTGCCCAACACCGTCGCGACGATCGACGCGGGCAACCTCGTCAACGCCCCCGTCCAGAACGTCTCCGAGCAGCTCGCGGCGCGCGAGCCCGGCGTCTCGATCCTGCCCTCGGGCGGGCTGGCGGGCGAAGGCGCGCGCATCCGCATCCGCGGCGCCGCCAGCCTCTCGCAGCCGGCCGAACCGATCATCTATGTGGATGGAGTGCGGGTCGATCGCAGCGGCGGCTGGGGGGACTTTGTCGGCACCGGCGGTGGCGGGAATCCGTCCCGGATCGACGACATCAACCCCGAGGCCATCGAGCGCATCGAGGTCTTGAAGGGCGCCGCCGCGGCAACGCTGTACGGGACCGAAGCGTCCGCCGGCGTGATTCAGATCTTCACCCGGGCGGGAGCGCGCGGCGCCCCGCGGTTCGATTTCACGAGCGAGGTGGGATTTGCCAGGTTCCCCAAGAACCGCTACGAGCCCAACTGGGGGTTCGCGCGCTATGCCAACCTCGCCGATTGCGTCGCGCGGCTGCCGGACACGACGGCGACGCAGAAGGACTGCAAGGGACAACCGCAGAGGTTCGCCGACTACCTGAGCCAGTTCTACGGATTTTCTGTGCAGCCGTATGTGCCGTTCTCGCGGCCGTTCGTCGCGTCGCTGTTCGAGACCGGCGTTCATAGCAACACCTCCGCCTCGGTGAGCGGGGGCACGTCCGCCGTGACTTACTTCGTGAACGTGCGGATGCAGAAGGAGGACGGCGCGTGGGGCGGCACCAATCTCGGCCCCGCCCGGGACTACGACCAGAAGGGGCAGGGATCGGCCTCGCTGATGATCATCCCCACGGACAACGTGAAGATCCGTGTCAACATGGATTACGTGGACGCACACCACGAGACGCCAACCAACAACAACAACATCTTCGGCACCATCTCGGTCGCCATCTTCGGGCATCCCGAGCAGGCGTCGTGCTACGCGGGCTCGCTGCCGACCGGCACGGGCAACTGCACGCTGGACGGTAATCCCGGCAGCCCACTCGGCCCCGGGAACCCCTACGGCTCGGCGGCGTTCGGCACGGTGCGCGAGGACATGCAGGAGCGGTTGCGCCAGGACGCCAAACACTTCACCGGCAGCGTCCACACCACCTACACCCCGATCCCTTCGCTCTCGCTCGACGCCACCCTCGGCGTGGACGCCGTGAACCAGATCAGCACGGACTTCGCGCCGTTTGGCTACAACGTCGACAACTTCATTGGCTTCGATCCGCAAGGCTACCGGTTCTTGGATGACCGCACCCGCCGGGAGATCACCGCGGAATTCAAGGGGACATGGACCCGGCAGTTCGGGCCGACGCTCAATTCCCGCCTCGTCGCGGGCGGGCAGGGATTCATCGCGAAGCTCGAAGATGCGGCCGGCTCCGGCGAGCTGTTCCCCGGCCCGGGACTCGAGGTGATCGGCGCCGGCTCCATCCAGACGTCGTTCGAGCGCGCCCTCGAGACGGTGAACGCCGGGGTCTTCTTTGAAGAGCAGCTGGGCTACCGGGACTTCGCGTTCCTCACGACCGGCGGACGCTACGACCGCAACAGCGCCTTCGGCAAGACCTCCGCGGGCGTCTTCTACCCGAAGGCCGGCATCTCGGTGGTCCCGAGCGCCTTCCCGGGGTGGCTGAACTCGGCGCTCACGTCGCGCATCTCCACGTTCCGCGTGCGCACCGCGATCGGCCAGTCGGGCCTGCAGCCCGGGGCGTTCGACAAACTCACGACGTTCCAGCCGCTGGCATCGGACCTGGGGCCCGGGCTCGCCCCGGCCAATCTCGGGAATTCGGACTTGAAACCCGAGGTGAGCACGGAGTGGGAGGCCGGCACCGAGATCGGCGTGCTGAGCGACCGAGCGGCGCTGGACTTCACGTACTGGAAGCGGGTGACGCGGGACGCCTTGTATCCCCGCCAGTACCCGGTGTCGGGGGGCTTCCGCGCCCCCCAGCTCTCGAACATCGGCCGCATCGACTCACACGGCCTCGAAATCAACCTCACCGGGCTGCCGGTCAATCGCCCGTCGTTTTCGCTCAAGCTGTTCGCCAACGCTGCGTACCTGCACCAGATCGTGACCAGTCTCGGTGGCGCTCCCCCGCTCAAGGTGGGCGGCAGCTATCCGCGCTACCGCAACTTCGTGAAGGAAGGCTACGCACCGGGCGCGCTGTTCGGCGCCAAGCTCGTGCAGCCATGCAGTCAACGCCCCGCGGGGGCGACGTACGCGTGCCTGGCCGCCGGGCAGTATCCCTACGACCTCAACGGGGACAGCAACTTCGACACCGAGGCCGACATGCTGGCGTACTTCGCGGTCCCCCGCAGTCTCAGCAGTGTATCGCCGATCATGGTGGACGAGGACGGGGACGGCGATTTCCTCGATCACTATCTCGGGAAGTCCACGCCCGACTGGACCGGGGCGTTCGGCCTGCGGGCCACGGTGTTCCGGAACCTCGAGGTGAACACTCTGTTCGAGTACAAGACCGGGAACTACACGATCACGAACCTGACCGACGCGTTCCGCAACTCGAATGCGGTGATCGGCCGCAACACGCAGCGGGCGGCGACGGCCGAAGCGACGATCCTCAATCCCGCGAGCACGGCGCAGCAACGGGTCGACGCCGCCAAAGAATGGCTCCGCCTGCGCGCCCTCTCCCCGTACGACGGACTCAACCAGAACGAGAACGGCAGGTTCGTGCGGTGGCGGGAGCTGTCGCTGACCTACAACGTGCCCGGATCGTGGGCGGAGCGGCGGCTGGGGCTGCGCCACCTCTCCCTCAACGTCGCCGTGCGCAACGTGATGTTGTGGACCGGCTACACCGGCATCGACCCCGAGCTCAACGAGTACGGGCGCGGGGGCGCCGGTTCGGACCTGGGTGGCATCGACAACAACTTCGGTGACGGCATCGACGCGTTCGGCCTGGCGCTGCCGCGCCGCGTCACGTTCTCCGTGCGCTTCGGCTTCTGACCCGTGCCTGGAAAGGAGAGGGATGCCATGAACACCACGCGGGTCGCCGCGCTACTCCTGGTCGCTGCAGCGACCGGATGCTCGAGCCTGTTGGACGTGAAGAACCCCAACAACGTCAATGAAAGCGACTTGAGCAACCCCGCCTCAGCCAGCACCCAGGCGAACGGGGTGCTCTCGTCTGTCGCCCGGGCGTGGGGCATCGTCCTTACCCCCTACGCGATGGTGACGGATGAACTCACCTGGATCGGCTCGCGGGACGCCTGGCAAAGCCTGGACTTGGGCCGGGTGTCCGAGCCGACCAACGAGTTTGTGGACGCTGCCTTCCCGTACGTCGGCGAAGCCCGCTGGTGGTCGAATACGACCATCAAGCGCCTCGAGGGATTCGCGGCCGCCAGCGTGTTGGGAGATACCAGCAACCTGACCCGCAGCTACCTGTACGGCGCCATCGCCTACACGATCGTCCCGGACATGTTCAATAACTTTCCGATGAGCTCCGACAAGACGACCGCATCGCCGCCGCTCGGCCAGGCGAACATGTCCCAAGTGTACGACACCGCGATCGCGTACGCGACGCAAGGCATCGCGCTGGCGCAGGCGCACGGAGACAATGCCAACCTGCTTCTCCTGAGGGCGGTGCGCGCGCGGGCCCGCTACGCCAAGGCGCTGTGGGCGATGTTCCCGCATCCGGCGGTGGCAGGACCGCCCCCCGTGAACGCGTTCGTGAACGACGCCGGAGCGGTTGCCGACGCCAATGCGGCGCTCGCAATCGACCCGACGGACTGGAAGTATCAGTTCAACTACAGCGCGAACACGGTCACGACGGATATCGGGTTCGAGGTGAATCAGCGGCTGGAGATGCGCATCGGGTCGGTCTACTGTGGAAGTTCCGGATGCGCTTACACCGCCCCCGACGGCAAGCGGGTCGTGGCCGAAGACAGCGTCAGCCTGAAGGATCCGATCAATGGCGTTGCCGATCCTGATCTGAAAACCACGGTCCACGACTTCCTGGCAAACACCAACCACGGTTCCTTGACGGTCGTATCCACCCGGGAGATGTACTTGATCGCCGCCGAAGCCGGGCTCGCGGCGGGCGACACGCTGACGAACGCGGGACAGTTCGTGACCAACGTCAACGCCCTCCGGTCCCTGAGCTCGCTGACCCCGTACGACGTGACGAACGCAGCCCATCCTCGGCCGGTCGCGATGCTCGAATACGAGCGACAGGTGAACCTGTTCCTGCAGGGCCGGCGGCTGCTCGATCACTACCGGTTCAACACGCCGGCAGATCTGTGGCAGGTGGGATCGGAAGCGCTGACCAAACCGGGCATGCTGTTCCCGATCACCATCACGGAGCTGCAGGCGAATCAGTACTGCGTGGCGAACCCGGGGAGCTGCTAGTGTAGCCCGCCGCCCGCGAACTGTTTGACCAGGTCGCCGATCACCTGCTTCGCGTCGCCGAACAACATCCACGTGTTGTCCTGCACGTACAGGGCGTTGTCGATCCCAGCGAACCCGGGGTTCTTGCTGCGCTTGACGGCCAGCACGGTCTTCGCTTTGTCGGCGTCGATGATCGGCATGCCGTAGATCGGCGAGCCCTTCACGGTCCGGGCGGCTGGGTTCACTACGTCGTTGGCGCCGATCACCAACGCCACATCGCACTGCGGCATCTCCGGATTGATCTCGTCCATCTCGGCCAGCGCGGTGTACGGGATGTTGGCTTCGGCGAGCAGCACGTTCATGTGGCCAGGCATCCGGCCGGCTACGGGATGGATCGCGAACCTCACCTCGACGCCGCGCTTGGTGAGCTGATCGTAGAGCTCGCGGACTTTGTGCTGCGCCTGCGCGACTGCCATGCCGTAGCCCGGGATGATGACGACCAGCCGCGCTTGCTCGAGCAGCTGCGCCGCTCCCTCGATCGACTCCTGCTTCCACTCCTTCTCCTCGCCGATCACTTTGGCCTTCTGGACGGTGCCGAACGCGCCGAACAGCACGTTCGCGAACGAGCGGTTCATGGCGCGGCACATGATGATCGACAGAATCAGGCCGCTCGAGCCGTCGAGCGCCCCGGCCGTCACGAGCAGCCGGTTGTCCAGCACGAACCCCATCGCCACCGCCGAGAGACCCGCATACGCGTTGAGGATCGAGATCACGGTCGGCATGTCGGCGCCGCCGATGGGAATGATCAACAGCACGCCGAACAGCGTCGCCAGCCCCATGATCACCGGGAACATCGTGCGCGCCGCCGGCGCCGTAGGGTGCAGCACCAGCAGCACCCCCAGGACCACGGCCGCCCCCAGCACGCCGAGGTTGACGAAGTTCTGCCCCGGATAGGTGACGGGCCGCTGCGGGATCCAACGCACTTCCTGCAGCTTGCCGGCCGCCATGAGACTGCCCGTGAACGTGAGGAAGCCGAGGATCACTTCGACCACCAGCGCGCTGGTGCGGAACGTCGTGAACTGCCCCCCCCCCGGGCCTTCGCGGAGCCACAAGTGGAATTCCGCCGCGCCCACGAGCCCCGCTGCGAGTCCACCGAACGCGTGCGACAGCGCCGTCCGCTGCGGCACGGCGGTGAGCGGCACCCGCGACAGCGGCACCCCCACCACGAACCCCGCCGCGATCGCGGCCAGAACCCAGCCGTGGTGCACGATTTCCGGTTGCACCCAGGTGGCAAGCACCGCGACGGCCATGCCCAGCACGCCCGCGTACACACCGCGGCGGGCGGTCTTCGGGTCGCTCATCCAGTTCAGCGCGAAGATGAATAACGCCGTCGCGACGATGGCCGCGAGCTGCGCGATCGCCTGCGTCATTGCTTCTTGAACATCCGCAGCATGCGGTAGGTAATCAGGAATCCGCTCACGATGTTCGTCATCGACGCGAACAGCGCGACGGCGCCGAGGATGCGGATCGACGTCGGGTGGTCGGCGCCCGCAACCGCGAGCGAGCCGACGACGGCGATCGCCGAGATGGCGTTGGTCAACGACATCAGGGGCGTGTACAGCAGCCGTGACACCCGGCGGATCACGCCCAGCCCGATGAGCGTCGCCAGGACGAAGACGAACAGCATCGACCAGTAATCGTTCATGCCAGCAGCACCTTTCCGTCGTGGGTGACGCACGTCGCTTTGGTGATCTCGTCCGTGAAGTCAAGCTGCAGCGCCCCGTCCTTCGCGACGTGACCGAGGAAGCTCGAAATGTTGCGGGCGTACATCTGGCTGGCGTGCTGCGGCAGCGTGGCGGGGAGGTTTACGGGCCCCAGGATCGCCACGCCGCGATGCATCACCTGCGTCCCGGCCTGGGTGAGCTCGCAATTCCCGCCCGACTCCGCCGCCAGGTCGACGATGACCGAGCCAGGATGCATCCCATCGACCGCCGCGCGCGTAACGAGGATGGGCGCGCGCTTGCCCGGGATCGCGGCCGTCGTGATCACGACGTCGGCGTCTTTCACGCTGCGGGCGAGGAACTCGAGCTCGCGGCTGTGCTGGTCCGCCGACAGCTCCTTGGCATAACCGCCCGCCCCCTCTCCCTCGAGACGTTCCTCCATGGCGAGGAATTTGGCGCCGAGGCTCTCGACCTGTTCCTTCACGGCGGGGCGCACGTCGAATCCGGACACCACGGCGCCCAGCCGGCGCGCGGTGGCAATCGCCTGCAGCCCGGCCACGCCCGCCCCGAGCACCAGGACGCGAGCGGGCGGCAGCGTCCCGGCGGCCGTGACGAGCATGGGGAAAAACCTCGGCGCCGTATCCGCGGCCAGCAGCACGGCTTTGTAGCCGGCGACCGTCGCCTGTGAGGACAGGACGTCCATCGGCTGAGCGCGGGTGATGCGGGGGAGCAGCTCGAGGCTGAACGCGGTGACGCGCCGCTGGGCGAGCAGCCGCAACAGGTCCGCGCTGGTGGCCGCCTGCAACTGCCCAACCAGAGCGCTCCCCTCGCGCAGCTTCCCGACCTCCGCCGGGCTCGGCTTCTGCACCCGGCACACGACGTCGGCACTCACCGGATCGCCGGCGCGCGCGCCCATCGTGGTGTAAGCGTCGTCGGGGAAGCCCGCTTCACTCCCCGCCCCCGCTTCTACGACCACCTCGTGCCCGGCTTTAACCAGGCGGGCCACCGCGTCGGGGGTCAGCGCGACGCGCCGCTCGGTCGGCGCCGTCTCCTTGGGAATCCCGATTTTCATCGGCCCGAAACTAACGCCTCGAGGGCGTCCGCGTAGCGCTGTTGCATGCGTTCGAGAGTGAACCGCTCGACCGCCCGGCGGCGCGCGGCGGCACCCAATCCCTCGCGGCGTGCGGCATCCACGAGGAGCTCGCCGAGCAGCGCCGCGAACGCTCGCGGGTGGTCGCGGGGCGCGACCACCCCGGCATCACCCAGCACCTCGGGGGTGCCACCGCCTTCCACCGCGAGCACCGGCCGGCCGCAGGCCAGCGCCTCCGCGAGGGACAGGGGGAAGCCCTCGTCGGGGCGCGCCTGCACGACGACCGTCGCCGCGTTGTAGGCGCCGATCAGCTCGTCGGCGGCAAGATGGCCCGGCAGCCGCAGGTCGAGGCCCAGGCGCTGCGCGCGGGCCGCGAGCGCCTCGCGCTCCGCGCCCGCCCCGCAGATCACGATCGGCGGGGCGCCGGGGTTGAGCAGCGCCACCGCGTCGAGCAGCCATCCCAATCGCTTCTCCGGGTGCAGCGCCGCGACGGCCACCAGCAGCGGCCCATTCTCGAGCCCTAAGCGCCGCCGAAACGCGGCGCCGGCCGCGGGATCGGGCCGGAATCGCGACACGTCCACGCCGTTGTGGATGACCGTGTGCGGCCGGCGGCTCATGAACGCCCGGCGCTCGAGGAAGGACCGCTCCTGCCCCTCCGTGAGGAACACCGTGAGACTCACGCGGCGGAACAGCAGCCGCGTCAGCGGATCGCCCGGCATGGCGGGAGTGCTGATGCAGTAGACGATGCGCAGCGGGTGCAGGAAGGAGGTGAGCGCCGCGAGCCGCACGTCCCGCGCTTTGTCGGCCAGGGCGACGACCGCATGGAGCCCGCGCAACGCGCGCCGCAGGCGCCAGGCTTCGGCGAGCCCCGTGTCTCCGATCGCGAGCCGGGTCGCCGGGATGCCGCGGGAGCGGAACCCGTTCTCCAGCTCGGCGTGGGCCACCAGGGCGTGCACGACATGACCGCGGGCGGCCAGGCCCTGCCCCACGCTCGCGAACACGCTCGCCGATCCGCGCCAGCTGCGGGCGGTCGTCACGAGAGCAACGGCTCGTGCGGAGACCATGGGCGACCGCGAGCGGAGTCGGCTCAGCCCGGGGAGAGCCGGTCGCGCTCGCGCCGCTGGGCGAGCATGCGCTCGGCGAAGTCCATCCGCTCGGCGAGGTCGCCGACTTCATGGCGCAGCGCTTCGAGCTGGTCGGCGAGGTGGCGCACCTCACCGGACGCCGCCGCGCCCATCGCCGACGGTTCGGAGACGCTCCAATTGCGGAGCAGCCGGTCGTCGGCGTCGCGGAATTCTCCCGCCAGCATCAACACGAGATCGTACAACCACCACAGCCCGATCCCGCCAAAGGTGCAGGCGAACAGGATGCCCGTCTGCCAGCGGCCCACATAGAAGCGGTGCAAGCCGAGCGGGCCACCCAGGATCTGCAGGATCAGGGCGACGGCCCGCGAGCGCTCCGAGACCTCCGGGCCGCGCGCCGGAGGTGGCGCGTCTTCATAGTCATAGGGGGTGAGGGAGGAGCTGGTCATGGGCCTCCCAATCTACGCCGCCAACCCGCCTCTGGCGTAGCGGCCCCGCAACCCCATCTTGGGGGCCGGGAGGGACGGTGCCGTCCGCTTCATTCCTTACCTCACCAAGGAGAGCGCCATGAACTGGGGAGAATTCCTGAGTTTCCGAAAGATGATCACGCCCGTCATCATCCAGCTGGTATTCTGGGCTGGCATCGCGGCCTGCGTGATTGGCGGCCTCGTACTCCTCGCGGGCGGTGCAGGGCTCAGGGGCGCAGGAGCGATCCTGCTCGGCCCCCTGGTGGTCCGCGTCTGGTGCGAGACGGTCATCGTCATGTTCAAGATCAACGACGCTTTGCAGGACATCCGGACCGGCAAGCGGATGTAGTCAGCGCGCGCCGATCACCGCCTCCGCCTCGATCTCCACCAGCATCGCCGGGTCTACGAGACCCGACACCTGGACCATGGTCGAGGCGGGGCGGATGGCCCCGAAGAACTCGCCGTGCGCCCGACCGATCTGCTCCCAGTCTTTGATGTTCATGACGTACAAGCGCGTGCGCACCACGTCGCGGAGGGTCGCGCCGGCGCGCACCAGCGCCCGCTCGATGTTGCGGAGCGCCTGCACCGTCTGGGCGTACGGGTCGCCGGCCCCCACGACCGTTCCGGATTCGTCGGTGGCGGTCGTGCCGGCCACGTGCACGACGTCCCCCACGCGCACCGCGCGGGAGTAGCCCACCACCGGCTCCCACGGCGCGCCGCTCGCGATGTTGGTTCGCTTCATCCGCTTCCCCCTCTCCCAAGCAGGTGTCGCAGCGTCGGCTCGAGCGTCGCGAACGAGAATCGAAACCCCGCCTGCGCGGAGCGCGCCGGGAGCACCCGCTGGCCCGTCAGCAGGACTTCGTCCGCCGCCGCGCCATAAAGGAGCCGCAGCGCGAGCGGCGGTACCGGCAGGAACGTGGGCCGGTGCAGCACGCGCCCCAGGGTCCGAGCGAATTCCGCGTTCCGCACCGGCTCGGGGCCAGTGATGTTGACCGGCCCCCGGAGGCCGTCGCGCTCCAGGGCAAACGCGAACAGGGCGAGCAGGTCATCCATCGCGATCCAGCTCCACCACTGGCGGCCCCAGCCGATCGGCCCGCCCAGCCCCAGGCGGAAGAACGGCAACAGCTGCTTCAGCGTGCCCCCGGCCGGCGTGAGCACCAGGCCGATGCGCGCCCGGACGACCCGCACCCCCACCTCGCGCGCCGGCTCCGACGCCGCCTCCCAGTCGCGGCATAGATCGGCGAGGAACCCCGTCCCCGGCGTGCTGTCTTCCGTGAGGGGCTCGTCGCCGCGATCGCCGTAATAGCCGATCGCCGACGCCGCCACGAACGTCCGGGGCCGGCGCTCGAGCCCGGCGATGGTCTCGGCAAGGAAGCGGGTGGTGTCCACGCGGCTCGACCGGATCGCCGCCCGCTTCGCGGCCGTCCAGCGGCCGATGACCCGCTCGCCGGAGAGGTGCACGACGGCGTCGGCGCGCTCGAGCGCCGCGCGATCGATCTGGTGGGCGGAGGGATCCCAGTGCGCTTCCCCGGCCGCCGGCGCGCGCCGCACCAGCCGGATAACGTCGTGCCCGCGCGCCGCGAGAAACGGGGCGAGCGCCGAGCCGACGAGGCCCGACGCGCCGCTCAGGATGATGCGCACGACGGGAAACCTACTGTATCGCGGGAGCTTCGCCGAACTTCTTGGCCAGCGCGGTGAGATAGCTCTTGATCGTAGTATCCAGTCCCATCAGCTGTGCGACTACGCGGAACGGCGGCACGGCGATCCAACCGCGCTCGGTGATGGTGAGATGCGAGCCACCTGGCGCGGGCTGAAGCTCGTAGGTCCAGGTGCCGCCGAACGGAGCCCGCGGCTCCGGCACGATGCGGGTCACGAGCTTCGTCAGCGGCCGGTCCTCCACGACCTCCACTTTCACGCGTGCCCCCTCCGGAAACCACGCCGCCGTCCCCTCCAGATTCCGGATCGTCGCCCACACTGTCTCGGGTGGCTGGTGCAGTCCGATGGCGCGCGACGCCGTGTGGTCCCGCGGCAGGAACGCGCCGATCACCGTCACGAGGACAATGAGTCCGACCACCACCGCGAGACCGATCAGGATCCACTTCATGGCTCCCCCTCTCGGCCCGTGGTGCGTCCGCGCCTCAGGTCCGCGTAGCCATCGCCCAGGGCGGCCGCAACGCGGCGCCGGAGCGCTGTGTCGAAGGTTTCGGGACTGGACATTCCGCGGCCGGGCCGATATTAACGCCGGGGTCCGGCCGCCGCGAACCCGCGCCCCCTCAAGGAGCCCCGATGCGCCCCCTGCTCACCGCCGTTGGCCTCGTGTGCGCGCTGGTCGTCCCCGCCGTTGCGCAGAATCCGCCGGACACGGCGCGCAGCGCGCAGGACTCGACGCTGCGGGTGTTCTTCGATTGTTCGAGCTTTCTGTCCGGATGCGATCTGGACTATTTCCGTACCGAGATCACGTTCGTGAACCACGTCCGCGCCCCGGAAGACGCCGACGTGCACGTGCTGATCACCTCCCAAACGACGGGTGGGGGAGGCACCGAGTACACCATCGCGCTGATCGGGCGCCGCCGTCATGCGGGGCAGGCCGACACGCTGCGCTACGTCGCCGGCAAGACCGATACCGATCAGGAACGGCGTCGCGGCCTGACCCACACCATCAGGCTCGGCCTGGTGCGGTACGCCGCGACGACGCCTCTGGCCCCGCAACTCGACGTGAGCTACACCGCACCACTCACGTCCGGCGCACGCCTTAGAGTGCACGACCCCTGGAACTACTGGGTCTTCTCGCTCAGCGGCAATGGCTTCTTCAACGGGCAGAAATCGTTCAACTCGCAAAGCATGTACGGTTCCGCCAGCGCCAACCGCGTCACGGCGGACCTCAAGGTGCTGCTCAGCGTATACGAGAACTACAACCGCAACGCGTTCGACGTGCCGATCTACGATTCGACCGGCGCGCTGCTCGGGACGCAAACGATCGTCAGCATCTCCCGCAGCTACGGCGGTGACGCGCTGATCGTCAAAAGCCTCGGCGGACACTGGTCCGCGGGCGTCGAGATCTCCGCCGATCGGTCCACGTACAGGAACGAGGATCTCGCGCTCAAAGGCGGCCCGGCCATCGAGTTCGACGTCTTTCCGTACGACCAGTCGACGCGCAAGCTCCTGCGTTTCCTGTACCGCGTGACGGCCAACTACTTCAAGTATTCCGACACGACGATCTTCGAGCGCGTCACGGAGACGCGTGCCCAGCAGGCCCTGGTGGTCGGCCTCAGCGCGACGCAGCCGTGGGGCACCGCGTTCGGTACACTCACCGGCTCCACCTATCTGTACGACTTCCACAAGAACAACCTCGAGCTGTTCGGGGGCGTGAGCGTGCGCGTCGTGCGGGGCCTGTCGTTCTCCGTCTCGGGGGACGTCTCCCTGGTGCACGACCAGCTGTTCCTGCCGAAGCGCGGGGCGAGCGAGGCGGAGGTCCTGCTTCAGCGCCGCGCCCTCGCCACCAACTACCAATACTTCGCCTCGGCGGGGCTGTCCTTCTCTTTTGGCTCGAAGTTCAACAACGTCGTAAACCCGCGCTTCGGACGAAGCGGGGGAGGGAGCAGCACGATCTGCTTCAGCAACTGAGGGAACTCGAATTACAGCTCGGCGAGATCGCGCTCCAGCTCGGTCAGCGCCACTGCGTCGTCGGTGAGGGCGGCGGCCGCCAGAAACTGCTGCCCGGCATCCATCGCGTACTGCACCAGCATCTCGATCGGGAACAGCGGCTGGGGAAAATCGAACAGCTGCACCGTCGCGAGCGCGGCCGGCAGGTAACGCTCGAAGGTGTCGAGCGCGATCTTCCGCAGCCGCGGGTCGGGACTCGCCACGTCCTTGAGAAAATGAATCCCGAACGCCACGTGGCGCCCTTCGTCGCGGCGAATCAGGCGGAACCCCTCGACCAGACCCGGCAGCCAGCCGCGCGCCGCCAGCACCTCGCCCACGCCGCGATACCCGGTGCGCGCCAGCATCGACTCGACGACGCCCATGTAGTGGGCCACGCCCTCGACGAGCAGCTCCCGCAGGTGGCCCGGCTCATCCTCTTTGCGCAGCCGGTCGGCGATGTTCTGCAGCCCGTCCACGAGCACCGAGCGCGGCTCCGGCGGGAGCGGCATCCGCGGGTTCGCCCCCGGCAACACCTCGGCGAGGTAGCGGCGGAAGAACTCGAAGTGCCGGGCCTCTTCAGCGAGCTGCGAGGTGAGGAACAGCTGCACGTCGGCACCCATGCCGAGCCGCGCCGCCGCCGAGAGATACGGCGTCAGGGTGTAGGTGACCGACTCTTCCCCGTCGTAGAAGAAGGTGCATAATTGGAGGATCTGCCCCGCGAAGTCCTCGGCGGGGAAGTCGCGGCGGATGCGGCTCCAATCGGCACCGTCCCGCGAGAGGTCCACCGCCTGCGGATCCCAGGGGAGCTTGCGCGCGGCGAAGTAGAGCTTCCAGTATACTGAGTCGGGCATACTGCTAATATTGCGGCTCGCCCGACTCCCGCAACCCGCCCCCGGCCCGGTAAGGAGCCCCCATGAGCGAGAAAGACCAGTTTCTGAAGACGCTGGAGCAGGAAGCCGCCACGACCGTCAAGGTGCTCCGGGCCTTCCCGGGGGCCAAGTCGGACTTGAAGCCGCATGCAAAATCGCGCTCGGCCAAGGACCTCGCCTGGACGTTCGTCTTCGAGGGCTACGGCGGCACGCAGGGCGTGGATGGCGAGCTGCCGTTCCCTCCAAAGGGCATGCCGAAGATGCCAGAGAAGTGGGACGGCGTCGTGGCCGAGTGCGAGCGGGCGTTCAAGACCCTCGCCGACAAGGTCCGCAGCGCCGGAGACGCGGAGCTGAACAAGACGGTGAAGTTCTTCGTCGCTCCCAAGAAGATGGGGGACATCCGCCGCATGGACTTCCTGTGGTTTCTGTTGATGGACATGGTGCACCACCGGGGGCAGTTCTCGGTGTACCTGCGCATGGCGGACGGCAAGGTGCCCTCCATCTACGGGCCGTCGGCGGACGAGCCGTGGTCCTAGGCCTCACCCCCGTAGGGTGAGATTGATGGTCAAAACCGGATAGAAGGCGGCGCTGGGGTGCGCTATGTTCTACGCGTGACCACCGCCGCCTTGCATTCCTCGCTCTCGCCGGACCGCCAGTGGCGGGCCGTCCTCGACCGCGACCGCCGCTACGACGGGACGTTCGTGTACGCGGTGGGCTCGACGGGGATCTATTGCCGCCCCTCCTGCCCCAGCCGCCGGCCGCGGCGCACGCAGGTGCGGTTCTTCCCGATTCCCGAGGCGGCGGAGGCCCTGGGCTTCCGCGCCTGCCGTCGCTGCAAGCCCGCGAGCCTGACGCCCGACCCCGAAGTGGGACTGGTGCGCGATCTCTGCCGCGCGCTCGCGGCGCACCCGGACCGACGCCTCGACCTCGGCGCCCTAGCGCGGCTCGCCGGCCGCGGCCCCCAGCAGGTGGTGCGCACGTTCCGCCGCGTCCTCGGTGTATCTCCGCGACAGTACCAGGTGGCGCTGCAGGTGCGCCGCCTCAAGACCGAACTGAAAGGAAGGCGATACGTGAGCCCTGCGATCTATGAAGCCGGATACAGCTCCAGCAGCCGCGTCTACGAGCGCTCGAACGCCGAGCTGGGGATGACACCCGCGGCGTACGCGCGCGGCGCCACCGGTATGCGAATCGCGCACGCGATCGTGTCGACCCCGCTGGGGCGGCTGCTGGTGGCGGCCACCGAGCGTGGGGTGTGCCACATCGCCCTGGGCGACGACCCGGTGCGGCTCGAGCGCGGCCTGCGCGCCGAATTCCCAGGCGCCACAAGCATCGGAGAAGAGGCGCAGCTCGGCGGGTGGGTGCGGGCGGTGGTGCGCTACCTCGAAGGGCGCGAGCCGCATCTCGATCTGCCGCTCGACGTGCGTGCGACGGCGTTCCAGCGACAGGTGTGGAATGCGCTACGGAAGATCCCCTACGGGGAGACCCGGACGTACAGCCAGGTGGCCAGCGCCATCGGGCGCCCACGCGCGGTGCGCGCGGTGGCGCGGGCGTGCGCCATGAATCCGACCGCGCTGATCGTGCCCTGCCACAGGGTCGTGGGGAAGGACGGGAGCACAGGGGGATATCGGTGGGGCCAGGAGAGAAAGAAGAAGCTGCTCGCCCTCGAGTCGCCGCAGGGCGCCTAGTCTACCGAGAGCCAGTAGCTGACTTTGATGGCCACGAAGTTCTGCCCCGGGGCTCTCAAACTGTCCCACAAATCCCCGGGGCGGACCAGCACCCCGCGCGGGGCGAAGTCGAAGCGGCTCTGCGACCACACCAGATACATCGTGCTCCCCGGCCGCCACTCCCACCGCAGCACCACGTTGCTGCGGAACGACAGCACGTTGAAGTCGGGATTGGCGATGCGCAGGGTGTCGGTGCCGTCGACGGCGGTGTAATCGCCGGCGGCATCGCGCGTGAGCGTGGTGCCGGCCGTGCCATAGAGCTTCAGGTCGAAGCTCTTGCGCGCGACCAGTTCCCCCAGACCGTAGTAGCGCCCGCTCGCGGCGAACGGTTCGGCGTATATGTCGAGCGTGAGGTCCGGCCGCAGGGTGTAGTTCAAGCGCAGCTGCGTGATGAACGTGCTCTGATCGATGAACGCGAACACGTAGCGCGTGCCGTACGTCGCCGCGCTGCCGCCGGGGAAGGAATCGACGTACTGCCGCGAGCTGATCGCCCGCAGGTAGTTGGGGGTGAGCGAGAGCTGCCAGCGCGCCCCCGGCCGGATCGAGAGCCCGCCGCTCAACCGGTAGGTCTGGCCTCCCAGCTCGTCCTGCCCGTAATAGACTCGGAAATTCCAGGACGTTTTGGCCCCGAAGCTATTGCCGAGTCGCGACACCACATTCCAACTCTGCGTCGTCGCCATTTCAGGTCCGCCCCGCGTCCCCGAATGATCGAAGGACCGCGGGAAGAAATCGAAATAGCTGTTCAACGACCAGAAGTTGCGGAACGTGAGGTTCAGTGACGGCTCATACACGATGTACTGCCGATCCCCGCCGAAATCCCACTCGCCGCCCGTGAACAGGCCGGCCGAGTAATTCTGGAACGCGCCGCGGGGCCGGGTCTGGCGGTACACCAAGTTCACGAACCCGAAGCGGCCGTCGGCGTTGCCCAGCCGGCCCGCGTCATTGGGATCGTAGTTCGGTGATTCCCATCCATACTCGAGGCTGTACAGCCAGCTGCCGCTGGTCTTGTTGAACTGCACGTTGGCCACGCTGCCGGTGAGCGACGTGCGCGTGGGGTCGTAGGCGAGGTAGCGCGCGTCGGGCCGCTGAAAGAAATGCACCGCGGACTGCTGGATCTTGTTGAGGGCCGCCGAGTCGCCGCGGATATGGCTGAAGCCCAGCCAGCCGCGCAGCTCGTAGGCGCCGCGGTTCCAACGCAGCACCCAGTCTGCGCCGCCGGCGAAGGCGTCGCGGTCGTACCACGCGGCGAGCGGGTCCGTCGAGCCAATATCCCTGTGCACGGCGGTGAACGTCGCGCCGACCACTGATCGGGACGCCCCAAACTCCTGCTGGACGCGGGCGACGCCGTAACCCGCGGGCGGCGCGACCGGGGTACGCGCGTACGTCGCCGTCGCGGTGTCGTACGTCCGGGCGGTCTCGCGCGCCGTCACGGCCGCGAGCGCGCCCAGCGACATCCCCGAGGCAAGCCGCCCGGTGACCTTCGCGGCGCCGAGGATGGTGCTGTTCCGCGGATAGTCGACGAAATCTCCGCTGACCGGACCGCGCGGCGGGCCACCGATGCGTCGCGAGTAGAAGTAGCTCGGCCCGTTGCCGCGCAGCAGCTGGGCGCCCTCGGTGAAGAACGGCCGCTTCTCGTCGAAGAACACCTCGAACGCCGAGAGATTCACCACCGCGGGATCGGCCTCGACCTGCCCGAAGTCCGGGTTCACGGTGCCGTCGAGGGTGAGATTGGGCCCGAGCCCCATCTTCACGTCCGCGCCCGCCCGGGCGCCCAGGTTCTTGCCGTCGTCGAAGGGGTCGGCGGGATTCGGCCGGCCGGTGAAAGTGGCATCGCCCGCGGAGTATGGCAGCACCTCGAGACGCCGCGTGGGCTTGATGCCCTCGATGCCCACCAGCTCGCCCATCCACGACGACCAGCCGGTGCGATTCGTCGGGACCGGTACCCAGAACACGTCTTCGCTCGTCGCCGGATTCCAGTGATCGGCGTTGAAGCCCCAGACCTGCACGGGGGCGTCGTTGAAGCGCAGCTGCGAAAACGGGATGCGCATTTCGGTCGTCCAGCCCAGCGAGTCCACGACCGCTTTCGCTTCCCATACCGGGTCGAAGCCCGGGTCGAGGTTGTACTCGTTGTCTTGCGGGTGGTACCAGTCCATCCGCACGCCGGATGCCGTCACGCCGAACGAATACGCCGTGCGCCGGTCGTGGTAAGTGTCGAAGGAGACCCAGAGATGTTCGGCCTGCGACGTGTTGTCGCGCCGCGAGAGCGGCGCCTGGATTCTCGTTGGGTCCCGGCTATACATCCGCGCGCCGACATACAGCGCATCGCCGTCATAGAGGAGGGCGATGCGCATGCTGTCGCTAGGCGGGGCGCCCTCGTGCGGCATCTTCTGTGTGAAGTCGGTGATCCAATGCGCCTCGGCCCATGCCGGATCGTCGAGCCGCCCGTCCAGGCGGATTGCGCCCGCCGCGATGCGGGTGGCCGTGACGACTTTGCGCGGGGGAACCCCCGCAGGACCGACGGGCGGCGGGGGTGGCGCGCCGGTGGTCTGGGCGGCGACCGCGAGTGGGATGCCGGCCCACAGACACCACGTCACGAGATTCCGTCGGATCACGGCGAGCCTCTCGGGTCGGCGTTCCACTATGGGATGCTGCCGGGGGTGCTACGGTTGCAATCCGCCAAAAACTACGGCCTCGGACTCCGGACGTCCGGTCAGGATCCCGTCAGGGGCGCTCCCGCACCGCGGTCCACCGCCCCTGCTGACCTGCCCCTCCCGCCTGGTGCCGCGAGGTGTAGGTCCCCGAGAGCGTATCCCCCGCGAGCCTCCCCTCGAACATCGTGAACAGCGGGCAGTTGCAGGTCGGGTCGGTATAGGGCTTCAACGTCCCGCTGATCCGCCCCCCGGTGACTCGCACGAAGTTGATCTCGATCCACTGCGGCGTCGGTGCCGGCGGCGTCGTGGGAGCCGCGGAGGGGTCCCGGACCTGGCTCCGGTTGGCGATGGCGGTCGGGTTCATCAGAACGTCGCCGAAGGCGCTGTCTCCGGTCGCCGAGAGCCGGAAGACGATGCTGCCGCTGCGCCCGGTCTCGACGCTGCTGAAGTCTCCGACCCAGCGTCCGGCGAGCTGGGTCAAGTCGACCGGGGATCCGGACACCGGCACAGGTGTCCCCGGCTGTCCGCAGGCGTAGAGTAGGGCCGCGATGGCCATCAAGCTGATGAGTCGCATGGTGTGCTCTTTCTTCCTTTTAGTGTAGTCCCTCGCGCACCTGCCGCGCCTGCCACAGGTGCCGCCGCTCGTGCGCGATGACGAACGCGAAGTACGCGCCCATGGGCATGCGCAGCAGGCTCGTGACGGGCGATACCACGCGGTTGCGGCCGAGGTCGAGGCCGTCCGCCTGGCGCACGCGCGTCGCAAGCTGGTCGAGCCCTTCCGTGAATGTCGCGACCAGCTCCGCGAGGCGCTGCCCGCCGGGCGGCGGCGGCACGAAGATCTTGAACGTCTTCATGCGGCGCTTGGGCGGAGGCTCCATCGACGCGATCATCCAGCGCGAAAACCAGCTGTAGCGGAACGGCCCCGCGGCAGTGCGCCCCTTCGCTCGAGCCTTCGCGATCGCGCGATCGAACGCGGGCAGGGTCCTCTCGATCGAGAGGTTGAGGTGGCTCAGGCACTCGGCGATGCTCCACTTGTCCGGGGCGGGACGGCGGCTCGCCTGCTCCTCGCTCAGGCCGGCGACGAGCACGCGGGCGTCGGCCTTGACCTTTTCGATTTGCGTGAGAAATCCATGGAGCTCGGCGTTCACGGTGGCGCACTCCTCTACGTTGAATTGCCCCGCATGGTGCCGGGGTCTAGTTTCCCCGCGTGAGCGTACTCGCCGCGGTCCGACCGGCGTTTCGGGCCATCGCGACCACCGTCGTCCCCGAAGCCGCATCCCTCGACGCCGACGGTTGGATGGAACTGGAGCGCATTGTCGAGCAGGCGCTCACGTCCCGTCCGTCCCGGCTGCAACGCCAGCTCGTCATTCTCATCCGGGCCATCGAGTGGCTGCCCCTGCTCCGCTACGGGCGCCGATTCACGCGACTGGAACGTAGGCGTCGCGCGCGGTTCCTCGAGGCGCTTCAGGAGTCGCCGTTGCTGCTGCTGCGCCGCGGGTTTTGGGGGCTGCGGACGCTGGCCCTCATGGGATACTACGCGCGACCCGCCGCCGCCGCGAGCGTCGGCTACCACGCCGATCCGCGCGGCTGGGAGGCGCGACGATGATCCCCGCGCCGGAGCGCGTGTACGACGTCGCCATCGTCGGGTCCGGCGCCGGCGGCGGCACGGTCGCGCAGGCGCTCGCCCCGTTGGTACGGGACGGCCGCCGGGTCGTGGTGTTCGAACAGGGCCCCCGCTTTGAAGATGCCGAATTCACGGGCCGCGAGCTCGAAATGGCCTCCGCCCTGTACGCCGACGGCGGCGGGTTCCTCACCGCCCAGGGCACTATGACCCTGGCGTTCGCGCAGGCGTACGGCGGCTCCACGCTTGTGTACACGGGCACCTCGCTCACGGCGCCGGAGCGCGTGATCCGCCACTGGGGTGTCCCCGGGCTCGACCACGCGGACCTGCTGCGGCGCTCGCAGCACTATCTGGCCGAGAACAACGTCCACCTGCTGCCGCCAGAAGAGATCAACGACAACAACCGCCTGTTCCTCGAGGGCGGCAGGCGAGCCGGATATCGTGTCGAGCAATTCCCCGTCAACGTGAAGGGTTGCCGCGGCTCGTCGCTGTGCAACCTCGGCTGTCCCAACCAGGCGAAACAGGGCACCAACCGCGTGCAGCTGCCCCAGGCGGAGCGGCAGGGGGTCGAGGTGGTGACGCGCGCCGAGGTGCTGCGGATCGACCCGGATCGCACGCTCGCGGTCCGGGTGTCCGAGAAGGCAGCGGGCGCCAAAGGGAGGCCGAGCGAGTGGGCGCCGGGAGAGTACCGCGTGCGGGCGGGGATTGTCGTGTGCGCGGGAGGCGTGATCGGAACGACGAGCCTGTTGCTGCGCAGCCCCTTGCCCCGCCCCCGGTGCGTGGGCGAGGGCTTCACCTGTCACCCCGCCTTGATTCTCGTCGCCGAGCACGCCCGCCCGATCACCAACGACGTGGGACACCCGAAGAGCTACTTCGTGGACCGCGGCGCCGAGCAGCGCTTCGTCCTCGAGACGTGCATGTACTTCCCCTTTACGACCGCCAAGGCATTGAGCGGCTTCGGCGCCGCCCACAGCGGCGTGATGCGTGCCTTCCCACGGCTCCAGATGATTCTGGTACTGGCGTGCGACGCGGCGACGCCCGGCAACCGCATCACCGTGGACGGCGCCGGGCGGCCGGTGGTGCGCTACCGCTTCACGGAGGAGACGGTGGGAGGGCTCGTGGAGGGGACGCGCGCCTCGGCGCGGATCTTCTTCGCCGCCGGCGCGCTCCGCGTGCACGCGCCGTTCGCTACCCCGCCGCTGATCGAAGCGAACGACGCGGAACGGGTGACCGAGCTGATCACCGCCCGCCACTTCAAGGAAGGAAAGGTGGCGATTTCGGCGGCGCATCTGATGGGGGGGTGCGCCATGGGGGCAGGCGCCGAGTCCGTCACGGACGGCTGGGGGCGCGTGCACGGCCTGCCGTGGCTGCGGGTGGCGGACGCGAGCCTGTTCCCCGATTCCCTCGAGATCAACCCGTACGTGACGATCATGGCGCTCGCCGACCGCGTGGCGGAAGCGATCCGCGCGGACGCCCCCGCCCTGCTTGGCTAGCCCCCCCCCGCGCGGCCTGCGCGATCGCCGCCGCGGAGCGCTCCACGTCGGCGGCGGTGGTGGACCAATTGGAGAAGGACACCCGCATCGCGGCCGCCCCGTGCCACGTCGTGCCTCCCAACCAGCAGGTGCCGTCCTGCTGGACCCGCGTGATGACGGCCTGGGTGAATGCGCCGGCGTCGCCGCCGGCAGCTGGCCGGAAACGCACTAGCACCTGGTTCAAGACCACGTCGTTGAGGATCTCCGCCCCGGGCACGGCCCGGAGCCGCTCCGCCATGAGGCGCGCCAGATCGCAGCAACGGTCCACGAGCGCCGCCACGCCACGGCGGCCCAGCGAGCGCAGGGCCGCGTAGACGGGGAAGCCGGGCGCGCGGCGCGAGAACTCCGGGGTCCAGTCTTCCGCGTCGCGCCGCCCGTCCCCGCCCTTGACCAGGTAAGCGGCCGTCGCCGTGAAGGCGGCGCGGTGAGCCGCGGAGTCGGTGACGATGGCGACCCCGCTGTCGTACGGGACGTTGAGCCATTTGTGGGCGTCGGTCGCCCACGAATCCGCGCGTGCCGCGCCGGCGGTGAGGTGGCGATGCCGTGGGCTGGTCGCGGCCCAGAGGCCGAAGGCGCCGTCCACGTGCAGCCATGCGCCACGCCCGTGCGCGAGTGGCGCGATCTCCTCCAGAGGGTCACATGCCCCGGTGTTCACGTTCCCGAGCTGAGCGCAGACGATCGCCGAACCCGTGCCGCCGGCGAGGGCGTCCCGCAAAGCGTCCGGCCGCATGCGGCCCTGCTCGTCCGCCGCCACCGTGCGGACCCGCGCCGCGCCCAGGCCCAGCAACCGCAGCGACGTGAAGATCGTGACGTGCGCCTCCCCGCCGACGATCACCTCGATCTGCGGCGCGCCGAACAGCCCGCGCTGCTCGACGTCCCAGCCGGCGCGGCGCAGCACCGCGTTGCGCGCCGCGGCGAGGCAGGTGGTGTTCGCCATCTGGCACCCGGTGACGAATCCGACGCTCGCGGACGCGGGCAGCCCGAAGAGATCCAGGAGCCACCCGGCTGCGACGTCTTCGACCACCGCGGCAGCGGGCGACAGGACGTAGATGCCGGCATTCTGGTCCCAAGCGGTGGTGAGCCAGTCCGCGCCCATCGCGGCGGGGAGGCTGCCGCCGACAACGAACCCGAAGTAGCGCGGCCCCGCGGAGGCGACGATCCCCGGGTCGGCGGCGCGGGCGAGGTCGGCGACGACGCGGGCCGCGTCGACGCCGTCCTCTGGCAGCGGCCCGCCGAGCGCCGCGGTGAGCTCGGCGGGCGTCGCGGCGGACCCGACGGGCCGATCGGCGACGCCCGCGAGGAAACGCCGCGCGGCCTCGGCGGCGACGGAGAGCGGGTCGGAGGTGGTCATGGTATGATTGTCGCATGCCCCGCGGTCGCGTACAAGCCGTGGCCGCCGACGATTCGTCCGTCGATGTCATCGTCATCGGCGCCGGCCCCGCCGGCCTCGCCACCTCGCAACAACTCGGCGCGCGGGGGATCCGTCACCTGGTGCTCGAGCGTGGGGAGGTCGTCGGGCACACCTGGGCGCACCTCTACGACAGCCTCACGCTCCATACCGGCAAGCATCTGTCGAGCCTGCCGGGCCTGCGGTTCCCGCGCGCCTACCCGCTGTTCGTTCCCCGCCCGCTGTTCTGCGACTACCTGCGCCGCTACGCCGAGACATTCCGGCTCCCGGTGAAGACGGGCAGCGCCGTCACCGCCGTGCGGCGCGACGACGGCGTCTGGCGGGTCTCCACGGCGCGCGGCGATCATACCGCGCGGGCCGTGGTCATCGCCACGGGGATCGTCGCGAACCCCCAGCGGCCGCGGTTTCGCGGCGAGGAGGTCTTCCGGGGACGTCTCGTCCACAGCGTCGAGTATCGGAACCCGGCGCCGTACGTAGGCCGACGCGTGCTGATCGTGGGCGTGGGGAATTCGGGCGCCGAGATCGGCAGCGAGATCGCTCGAGCGGGGGGAGGCGGCCGGGTGACGATCGCGGTGCGCTCGGGCGCCAACGTCGTCCCCCGCAGCATGTTTGGCCTGCCGATCCAATACCTCGCCTACTGGGTCCGCAAACTGCCGCGGCCCGCGCAGGAAGTGATCGTCGCGGGCGTGCGCAAGGTCACCGAGCTGCGGCGTGGACCCCCGGTGCTGCCGCTGCCACGGCACGGCCCGCTCGACGCGATTCCGGTGATCGGGTTCCATCTCGTGGACGCGATTCGCGCCGGGCTCATTCACGTCAAGCCCGGCCTCGCCGAGCTCACGCCCGAGGGGGCGCGGTTCGCCGACGGTAGCGTCGAGCCGTTCGACGACGTCATCCTCGCGACGGGGTTCGCTCCGGCCCTGGGGCCGCTCGGCGCAGCGGTGCGCACCGATGCGAAGGGCTTCGCGCTGCGGACCGCGCGCGTGACGAGCGTGGACCAGCCGAACCTCTACTTCGTGGGGCACAACTACGACGCCACCGGCGGCCTCTACAACATCCGGGTCGATGCGCGCCTCGTCGCCGGCCGGATCGCCGCCGTGGGATGAGGAGTGGCGAGAGCTGTCGCACGTCCGCCACAATCGCAGCCACCACACGCTGCACCGGTCTCTGGCCCAAAACTTGTAACCTCGACCCCGCATGGCGACTCGCGTGACACACCGGCTTGAGCTCAAGGCGCACGACCCGCCGGCCGCGGCGCGCGTCCTGACGCCGGAGGCGCTGGAGTTCGTCTGGCGCCTGCAGGGGGAGTTCGGCTCGCTGCGCGCCGCGCTGCTCGAGCGCCGGGTGCGGCGGCAGGCGGAGCTGGACGAGGGCGCGTTGCCCGATTTCCTCCCGGGAACCGCCGCGGTGCGCGCCGACCGCTGGCAGGTGGCGGCGGCTCCCGCGGACCTCGAGGATCGCCGCGTCGAGATCACGGGGCCGGTCGAGCGCAAGATGATGATCAACGCCCTGAACTCCGGCGCCCGCGTGTTCATGGCGGACTTCGAGGACGCCCTCTCACCGACCTGGGACAACGTCGTGCAGGGCCAGGCGAATCTCCAGGACGCCGTGCGCGACACGCTGGACTACACGAGCCCCGACGGCCGCGTGTACCAGGTCGGAGAGAAGGCGGCGACCCTGATGGTCCGGCCCCGCGGCTGGCACCTGCCCGAGCGCCACGTGCAGCTCGCGGGCGAGGCGATCTCGGCGAGCCTCTTCGACTTCGGGCTGCACTTCTTCCACAACGCCCGCCCGCTGCTGGAGCGGGGTTCGGGGCCGTACTTCTACCTGCCGAAGCTCGAGTCGCACCTCGAGGCACGGCTCTGGAACGACGTCTTCTGCTTCGCCCAGGACACCCTCGGCCTGCCCCGCGGCACGATCCGCGCGACGGTCCTGATCGAGACGATCCTCGCGGCGTTCGAAATGGAGGAGATCCTCTACGAGCTCCGCGAGCACAGCGCCGGCCTCAACGCCGGGCGCTGGGATTACATCTTCAGCATCATCAAGAAATTCCGCCATCGCGCCGAGTGGGTGCTGCCCGACCGCGCCCAGATCACGATGACGGTGCCGTTCATGCGGGCCTACACCGACCTCCTGGTCCACACCTGCCACACGCGCGGCGCCCACGCCATCGGCGGCATGGCCGCGTTCATTCCCAGCCGCCGCGACGCCGACGTGAACGCCCGGGCGCTCGCCCGCGTGCGCGAGGACAAGGAACGCGAATCCGCCGACGGGTTCGATGGGACGTGGGTGGCCCACCCCGATCTGGTCCCCCCCGCCACCGAGGTGTTCACCGCCGTCCTGGGCGACGCGCCGCACCAGCGGCAGCGACGCCGGGAGAGCGTCAGCGTCGGTGCGCGGGAGCTCCTGGACATCCGTGTCCCCGACGGCGAGATCACCGAAGCAGGCGTGCGCGCCAACGTGAACGTCGCCCTGCAGTACCTCGACACCTGGCTCCAGGGCACCGGCGCGGCGGCGATCGCGAACCTCATGGAAGACGCGGCGACGGCGGAGATCTCGCGCGCGCAGCTGTGGCAATGGGTGCGGCACCGCTGCAAGCTGCCCGACGGTCGCACGATCGACCCCGAGCTTTACCTCACCATCCGGCGGCAGGAGTCGGCCGCGCTGGGCGCCGGCGAGCGGGGGCGGGGGCGGGAGGCCGCGGAGCTGTTGGACACCCTGGTGCTGGCTTCGGAGTTCACCGAGTTCCTGACACTGCCCGCCTCCCGGCTGCTGGACGCCGGGGCAACGCTGGTAAAGAGGAGTTGAGCATGCAACCCGACCTTCGGAAGGAGACGGACGCCCTGGCGCGCCGCTGGGCGCAGGACCCGCGCTGGCGGGGCATCCGCCGCGACTATCAACCGGGCGACGTGGTGCGTTTGCGGCCGTCGGTGATGGTGGAGTACACGCTGGCGCGACGTGGCGCGGAGCGGCTGTGGGAGCTGCTGCAACGCGAGCCGTATGTGGCGACGTTCGGCGCGCTGACCGGCACGCAGGCGGTGCAGATGGTGAAAGCGGGCCTCCAGGCGATCTACCTCTCCGGCTGGCAGGTCGCGGCCGACGCCAACCTGGCCGGCCAGACCTATCCCGATCAGAGCCTCTACCCCAGCAACAGCGTCCCGGCGCTGGTGCGGCGGCTGAACGCCGCGCTGATGCGCGCCGACCAGATCGAGCGGGCCGAAGGCGACGGGCAGGCGGTGGCCGACTGGTACGCCCCGATTCTCGCCGATGCCGAAGCCGGCTTCGGCGGCGTGCTGCACGCGTTCGAGCTGATGAAGGCGATGATCGACGCCGGCGCGGCCGGCGTGCACTTCGAGGACCAACTCGCCGCGGAGAAGAAGTGTGGGCACCTCGGGGGGAAAGTCCTGGTGCCCACCCAGCAGTTCGTCCGCACGCTGAGCGCGGCGCGACTCGCGGCCGACGTGCTGGACGTCCCCTCCCTGATCGTCGCCCGCACCGACGCGCTGAGCGCGACCCTGCTCACGTCCGACGTCGACCTGCGGGACCGCGAGTTCTGCACGGGCGAACGCACGCCGGAGGGCTACTTCCGCGTGCGCGACGGGCTGGAGCCGGTGCTGGTCCGCGCGCTGGCGTATGCGCCGTACGCGGACCTGTTGTGGTTCGAGACGGCGAAGCCGGACCTGGAGCAGGCGCGCCGCTTCGCCGCGGCGATCCACGCGCGCTACCCGGGCAAGCCGCTGGCCTACAACTGCTCACCGTCCTTCAACTGGGCGCAGCACCTGGACGCGCCCGAGATCGCGGCCTTCCAGGAAGAGCTGGGGCGCCTGGGCTACAAATTCCAGTTCGTCACGCTCGCCGGCTGGCACGTGATCGGGCTGCGGACGTTCGAGCTGGCCCATGCGTACCGGGCCGAGGGCATGCCCGCCTACGTGCGCCTGCAGCAGGAGGAGCTGGCGCGCGAGGCGGACGGTTACACCGCCACCAAGCACCAGCGCGAGGTGGGCGCGGGGTACTTCGACGAGGTGCTGAACGCCGTCATGGGCGGCGCGGCGTCCACCGCCGCGCTGGCGGGATCGACGGAGGCCCAGCAGTTTGCGTCGACGCCCTAGAACTCCACGTCGAGGCGGGCGGTCCAGTAGCGCAGGGGCGGTTGGGTGAACGCGTCACTCACCGCCAGGCTGTTCTCACCATTCGCATTGACCTCGGGATCTAGACCGCCGTACCGGGTCCACTTGAACAGATTCCTGCCCGCAAGGGTAAGGCGCAGGGCAGACGCCCCCATGCGCCCCGCCCAGGCGTTGGGCGCCGTAATCGTTATCCCCAGCTCGCGGAGCCTACCGAAGTCGGCACCTTCGATGTAGCCAATCTCGCTGCCGCCGAACCCGCTGACAAAAAGGTTGCGGGCCACGGACCGTGCCTGATCCGCGAGCGGTGCTGTCGGGTCATTGGTCGCCCGGCATGTCGCGGCGAACGCGCACCGGCGACCCTCCGTCAGGTTGAGTAGGCGGTGGCCTCCTCGATACTCGAAGAGCGCATAAACGTGCAGCCGATTGCGAACAGCGACCTGCGCGGACAACGACGCTCCCTGTGAGGGGAAAGGCGCCCCCGCGAAAACGAGGGTAGAGGTCGCGGAGACTTCGCTGGTGTCGATGATCCCATTACCGTCGCGGTCGGCATAACGGTATGGCCACCCCAGGTAGCTTCCCACCGGGAGCCCGGCCCACACCGCCTGGTCACCGAAGAAGATGTAGGGCGGCCCGTCCAGCCGAAGCACTCGGTTGCGGTTTCCCCAAAAGCCAAGCGCGAGGTCGGCTGAGAGGCTCGGCCCACGCAAAAGACGGAACGTCAGTGCACCCTCTACACCGCGATTCGAAATCGTCGCGGCGTTGGCGTACCCGTAAATGTTGAGGGGCGGGAGCGGCACGAAAGCCAGTGCGTTGCCCGTACGCTTGTCGTATGCGGTCAACTTCGCTCCGAGGCGCCCTTGAAACAGCTCGGCATCCGTGCTGACCTCAAATTCTCGCGTCCGTTCCGTCCTCACGCTCCCGAGACTTCCGGCTGTACCTCCTGCCACTCCGTACGCCACGCTGACCCACCACCGGTCTACACGTCCGCCGAGGTCGGCAGGCACGAGGTAGGAGACGCTGACACTTGGGTACAGCTCAGCACGGTAGAAGCGAGGCCGGTCGTCGCGCACCGCGGCACTGACCACGAGCCGCTCGCGATACGTCACGTCTTCTCCGAGGAGATAGCCGCTCAGCGCTTCAGTCGACTGGAGAGTGACATAGGAAGTAAGTCCGAACGCGCTTTGCGAGTTGCGGTAGTCGAAGTCTCGGCTCGTCCGCTCGAACACTAGACTGGTCCGTGAACGAAGGACTGGGTTCAAGCTCATCTCGTAACTGCCGGTGAGTCGGATCGTGGACCGGCGGGACACCGCGTGCACAGCGCTCGTCACCGGAAGCGACGCGACACTGTCGCCGAACACGTTATCGCGATCGTCGGTATGATCGCGGCCGACGAGTGCCGCGAAGGAGAGCGCCGCAATCGGCGACCAGTGGCCGCTGATCGACCCGGTCCAGCGCTCGACGGCGTGCTGTCCCGTCACCCGATAGAGCGTGTCCCACGCGGTGGCTGAGGTAGTGTCCACTCGAGTCGACAACCCGTCGCGCAGCACGAGGCTGCCGCTCGGATCGTCTCGCGGGAATCGTCCGTCGCTCGTGCTCCGGCCCACCGTCACCTCGACCCCGCCGCGGCTTCCGATGGGGGCCTCGATCGTTCCTCGCAAGAAGGTGCGACGCAGGTAGTTGGGGTTGAGGACGAAGTCTGGTGGCGACGCGAGGCGATCGCGCTCCGCCCGCGGGAGCCCATAAATGCCGCCATCGGTGTCCAAGCGACCGGCGGTGAATACTCGAACGCCATGAACCGAACCTGAGACATCGGTGCCGTAGGACTGAATAGCTCCGGTCATGAGTGGCGAGGTTCCTCGCGAATCCAGCGTGTTTCCGCGAAGTACCCGAGCCTGCTCGCATTGCCCGTTCGTCATCCGGATGAGCGTGCATTGATTGCCCAGCGAGTCGAGCGCGAGGTAGCTGTCGGGGAACCCTACGCTCTGTCCGAGGAGGCCCTGCTCACTGAACACATGCCAGCGCGGTGATCCCGCCTCCCCCCGCCGTGTCGATATCAACAGCACGCCGTTCGCCGCGTCAGTACCGAACCGCGCCGCCGCCGCAGGCCCAGGGAGCACCTCGACGGAGGCAATGTCCTCAGAGTTGAGATCGTCCAGGCGGAAGGACTCCGGCACACCGAATAACAGAAGGGAAACGGCGTCCGGGCGCGCCAGCGCCTCAACCCGAACGCCGTCGACATACACCAGCGGCGCATTGCTCAGCACGGCGCTCGTTACGCCGCGCAGCAGCACGCGCGACCCGGCCCCGATCGTTCCCGAGCTGGGCATGACCAACACTCCCGGCAGCTTCCCGGTCAGTTCCTGGGAGAACGACCGCGTGGCCGCGCGACTGCCGGAATCGACCCGGAGCGTCCATACACGGGCCCCGACGACGCGGAACGGGTCCCGGGTCGCCAAAGAATCACGCGTTGTGTTTGGGGTCTGCGCCGAGAGAGAAGCAGCCGCAGCCATGACGGCGGGCAACAGTCTCACCATGGAGATACGATGTGCGCGAGCCACAGCACTCGGCTAGAGGGTCCAAAATCAGTCGGAGTGTGGCCGGTGCGCCACACTCCGACTGACCTTCGTCAGTTCGACCCGCTAGTCACCGCCGGCGCCGGCGTCCCGCCGTACTTCTGGAACCAGCTCATCATGTAGAGCTGGGTGCGCATGAAGTTCGTGGGCTTCGAGCCCGTGCCGTGGTACTCGCCGCTGAACCGCAGCAGCACCGTCGGGACGTGGCGCATCTTGAGCGCCTGGTAGTACTCCTCCGATTGCGGCATCGGGGTGCGCAGGTCCAGCTCCCCGGTCATGAGCAACGTCGGCGTCGTCACGTTGCCCACGTACATCAGCGACGACTGCTTGAGCCACTGATCCGGCTTCTCCCAGAACGGCGCATCGAAGAAGTTGTAGGTGAACAGCGGGATGTCGGTCTGCCCCGCCATCGCGATCCAGTCGATGACCGGGCAGCGCACCGCCGCCGCGGCGAACCGCGTCGTGTGCCCGATGACCCAGCTCGACAGCACGCCGCCGCCGCTGCATCCCGACACGTACATCCGCTTGGCATCCACGTAGCCCCGCCCCAACACCGTGTCGACGCCGGCCATCAGATCGTCGTAATCCACGCTCGGGTAGGCGCGCTCGATCGCGTTGCCGAAGGCGGTGCCGTATCCCGTCGAGCCGCGCGGGTTGACGTACAGCACCACGTACCCGTTGGCGGCGAAGTTCTGGAACATGTAGCTGAAGCCGACGTTGTACATCCCGTGCGGCCCGCCGTGGATTTCCAGAATGAGCGGGTATTTCTTCGCCGGATCGAACGCCGGCGGCTTGACGATCCACGCCTGCACGCGCGCGCCGCCCGACGACGGATACCAGATCTCCTCTTCTTTCGCGAGCTGCACGCCGCCGAGCACGTCCTCGTTGACTGCGGTGAGTCGCTGGGGCGCCCCCGGGCGCTTGAGATCGTAGCGCACCACATCGGGCGGGTCGGTGAACGTCGAGCGCACGCCGGCCGCCGCAAACGAGCGGGCCAGCGAGCTCAGGGACAGCATGTGCACGCCGTCGGTGATCTTGCGCGGTGCCGCGGCGCCGGTCGCCGGCGCGTACCACACGTTGCTGGTACCGCGGTCGCCCGCCGTGAAATACAGCCCGCTGCCGTCCGGCGCCCAGGTGACGTCCCCGGGATCGCGATCGAGCGTCCCCGACAGCTTGCGGATGCTGGCGCCGTCGAGTCCCATCACGTACAGATCGGCCGCCCGGTACGACATGCGGCTCGAGTCGGCGCGCGTGAAGGCGATGGTGCGGCCGTCGGGCGACACGACGGGGTCGGTCCAGGTGCCGGGCCGCTGCGTGATCTGGCGAATCGCCCCCGACGCGACGTCCACACCGTAAATGTGGGAATTGCGGTAGTTGTAGTCGCCGGCCGGGTCCTTCAGACCCTCGAACACAATGGTCTTGCCGTCGGGCGTCCAGTCGTAGCCCACGCCGGACTCGAGACCGTCGAAGCGCGAGCCGACGTTCCACGGTCCCGACGTCAGCTGGCGCGGCGTGCCGCCTTCGGCCGGCACCACGAACAGATGGAAGTAGCCGAAGTCCATGAACCCGCGGCGGTCCTGGCGGTAGTGCATGCGGTCCACCATGCGCGGGGCCGGCGTCCACTTGGCATTGGGCGGCGCGGCCGGCATGCTGATCTGCCAGTCGTGCTTTTCGGGGACGAGCATCGCGAAGGCGATCGACTTGCCGTCGGGCGACCAGTGCAGCTCGGACGGCGTGTTGGTCACGCGCGTCACCTGGGTGGTGGCGCCGGTCGCGTCCATCCAGCGCACGAACACCTGGGTGCCGCTCGGCTCGCCGTCGGCGAGGTACGTGAGCCGGGTGCCGTCGGGCGACCAGCGCGCTGAGGCGCCTTTGACGAGGAAGCGCGCGTGGGAGCCGTCGGCGTTCATCAGCCACAGCGCCGATTCCCACTTGTCCTCGAGGCGGTTCACCCAGCGGCGCGTGTACACGATCTGCTGGCCGTCGGGGGAGATCTGCGGGTCGGCCACCTGCTCCCAGTCGAGGTAGTGATTCACCGTGAGCAGCGAGTCGGACGCGTTCTCCTGGGCGCGCGCCGGGCGGCCCGTCAGTGCCGCGGCGACGATGAACACGAGAGAGCAACGGTACGCGTAGCGCATAAACCCTCCTGCTAGGGCTTCAGGACGATCCACTCAATCTTGTTGAGCACGTTCACGACGTCCTCCGCCGACTGGCTCTCGGCCGTGAAGCAGCGCGAGTCAGGCCCCCCCTCCTCCCGCGTGAGGCCGGAGAGCCTGGCCACCTCCTCCGGCACCCACGCCTCGTAGGAGCGGCGCACGCACAGCCGCACGTGATACGGGCGCTCGAACACGAGCGGCTTGATCGCGCCGGCGCGCACGCGGCGCACCGCGAGGGCGGCGGCCTGCCGGATCCAGCCGCGGACCGTCGCCGGAGAGAACACCGCGGCGGCGCTGCGGCTTTCGGCCAGCTTCACGGTCACCGTCTCCAGCGGCCCCACCATCTCCCGCGTCTCGGCGGTGAGCACGTTGTCGCCGGCCGCCAGGGCCAGCGGCACCCCCATCTCCCCGCCGACGAACGCCGCGATCCCCGCTTCGTTCAGCGGCTTTCCGTTCACCGTGAAGGTGTCGAAGGCGAAGTTGTGCGAGATGATGCCCGGCGTGCCCGCGTTGGCGTGCGCGCCGATGATGAACATCGCGTCCACCTGCCGGTTCAGCCCCGTCTCCATGACGTTGGGCTTGGGATAGCCGCGGATCAGGATCGCCGCGGGGTCGAGCTGCTCGACCAGCACGTTGCGGAACAGCGTGCCGCCGTGGCCCTCGTTCACCACGAACTGGGTCGCCCCCGCGAGCCGCGCGCCGGCGATCGCCGCGTTGACCTCGTCGGTCAGCTCCTGACGGAAGCGCTCGTGCTCGGGCGTACCGCCGCGGTACGACGGCCGCATCTCCACGCCGTTGTTCACGGCCGCTGCGAGGCCCTCCATGTCGGCGATGATGTAGACCGTGAAGCCCGCGGGCTGCATCAGCCGCTCGAGCTTGATGCGGGCGAGCTGAAATTCGGTGACGCCGAAATAGGCCTCGGGCGGCGTGGTATCACGGTCCTGGGCCATCGCGGCTGCCGGGGGGGGGGCGATCGCCAGCGCCAGCACCAGCAGGACCCGCTTCAATGCAGCACCACGCGTTCGATGGCGTCGAGCAGCAGCCCCAGCTGGCGGGCGCTGTCCGTCGTCAAGTGATACGAGCGATCGCCGGTCTTCTGGAGGCCGGGCCACGCCAGCGAGTCCACGCCGGCGACGACGCGCACGGGGTAGCTGCGCCGCAACGCGAATTCGACCTGGTACGGCCGGTCCAGCACCAGCGGCTTGAACTCGTGCCGCATCGCGCGGCGCACCGCCACGACCGCCGAGTCGTGCAGCATGCGGCGGACGCGGGCGGGGCTGAACGTGATGGCAGCCATGCGGCCGACGGCATACTTGGTGACCACCCCCACGAAGCCGTTTCCCAGCATGTCGCGCGTCTCGGCGATCTCGGCGTCGTCCCCCGAGACCATGGAGACGGCGATGCCCAGCTCCCCGGCGATCCAGGCGTTGATGCCGACCTCGTTCAGCGTCTTGCCGTTCACGGTGAACTGGTCGAACGCGAAATTGTGGGCCAGCACGCCGGGGCTGCCGGCGTTGGCGTGCGCCCCCGTGAAGATCAGCGTGCCGACGCTCGAGTCGATCCCCGTGATCATGACGAGGGGCTTGGGAAAGCCGCGGATCAGGATCGCCGCCGTGTCCAGGTCCCACGGCAGCACGTTGGCGAACAGGTTGCCGCCGTGTCCCTCGTTCACGACGAACGAGCCGGCGCCCGCGAGCCGCGCGCCGGCGATCACCGCGTTGACCTCCCGGGTCAGCAGCCCGCGGAAGGTGTGCCAGTAGTCGTCGCTGGTGAGGTTCTTGTAGGCCTCGCCCTCTGTACCGGCGATGACCTCCCGGATGTCCACCGCGCTGCCCATCCCTTCCATGTCGGGCACGATGAACACGCGAAAGCCGGTCGGCTTGGGGAGGGCGGGCGGTGTGTAGGTGGTCTGCGCCGAGAGCGTGACTGCGGCACAGCAGCTGAGCAGGGACCACGCCAAACGCATCGAGGCTCCGTGCGGTGAACCGGAGCCTCTAAGAGAACCGTCCCCGGCCGAATCGGCCAGTACCGCTACGCGGTCGCGAGCGGCCGCAGGGCGTTGCGCTGCAGGGTGCGGAAGTGCGAGCGGATGGCCGAGAAGAGCGTCGGCTGGTGGTGATAGGGCAGCCCGTATTCCTTGGTGACCTCGCGCACGATCGGCGCCAGCGCCGGATAGTGCACGCTGCACACCTTGGGGAACAGGTGGTGCTCGATCTGATGGTTCAAGCCGCCCACGTACCAGGTGATCAACGGGTTGCCGTTGGCGAAGTTGGCCGTCGTGGCAAGCTCGTGCGCCACCCATACGTCGCCCATCGAGCCGTCCACCGCCGGCAGCGGATGCGCCGTGTCTTCGACGACGTGGGCCAGCTGGAACACCACGCCGAGGATCAGCCCGCCCGTGAGGTTCATCGCCACGAATCCGATGGCGACCTGCCACCACGGGAGCGGCAGCACCAGGAGCGGCACGACGATGGCCCAGCTGTAATAGAGCGCTTTCCCCACCAGCAGGGTCACCACCTCCGACGTCGACGGCCGGTGGTTCTTGTACGGCCCCAGGTCGCGCTGCAGGAAGTACTTGTAATCCTTGACGAACACCCAGAACAACGTCGAGAAGCTGTAGAGCAGAAACGCGTACAGCGGCTGGAAGCGGTGGTACCAGTGGTACTCGGCGCGCGGCGACAGCCGGAGCAGCGGCGAGACCTCGAGGTCCTCGTCGATGCCGTGGATGTTCGTGTACGTGTGGTGGATGACGTTGTGCGTGATCCGCCACATGTAACCGTTGGCCCCGCACAGGTCGAACGTGTAGCCGATGAGGCGGTTGACCAAGGGAGACTTCGAATAGGCGCCGTGCAGGGCGTCGTGCGACACCCCGAACCCGATCCCGGCGAGTCCCACGCCCATGACCACAGCGAGGCCGAGCATGGCGAGCTTGGGCAAGCCGCCGAAGAGAATCAGCAGGTACGGGACGAGGGTCAGGGTCAGCATCGACACCGTCCGGGCCACCATCACGGCGTTCGCCTTGTCCGAGAGGTGGCGCGCCCGGAAGTACTCCGCGACGCGCTCCCGCAGCACGGCGACGAACGGCGCCGCGGTGGAGCTCTCGAAGATCACCCTGGTTGCCGTCATGTAGGGTCCAAGATATGGGGACGGCCGAGCACGGGCAATGCAAGGGGACTAACTTTGTTCCCCGCCTTCACAAACGGAGCCCGGTCGGATGGAAACCCGCAGCGACACGCGTGCCGCCGTCGTCGCCGGCTTCCTGGGCTGGACCCTGGACGCGTTCGACTTTTTCCTCGTCGTGATGTGCTTGACCGAGATCGCGGCGGAGTTCGGTCGCCCCGACAAGGATGTCGCCTTCACGCTCACGTTGACGCTTGCCTTCCGGCCGGTCGGCGCGTTCATCTTCGGCCTGCTCGCCGACCGTTACGGGCGGCGCCTACCGCTGATGCTCGACCTGATTTTCTACTCGGTGGTCGAGGTGCTGTCGGGGCTCGCGCCGAGCTACACCACGTTCCTGATACTCCGCGCACTCTTCGGGATCGGGATGGGCGGGGAGTGGGGCGTGGGCGCGTCACTCGTGATGGAGAAGGTGCCGCCGCACAAGCGCGGCATGTACTCGGGGTTGTTGCAGCAGGGCTATGCGGCCGGCTACCTGCTCGCGGCGTTGTGCTACTTCTTCGTGTTCCCGCGCTGGGGGTGGCGGCCGCTGTTCTTCATCGGCGGGCTTCCTGCCCTGGTGGCGCTGTACGTGCGGCTGCGGGTGAGCGAATCGGAGGTCTGGAAGAAGACGCGCCACCAGGACTGGAGCGGGCTCGGCCGCGCGATCACCTCACACTGGAAGCTCTTCCTTTATATCGTCGTGCTGATGGCGGGGATGAACTTCGCCTCCCACGGCACGCAGGACATCTATCCCACCTTCCTGAGGCGTCATTGGGGCTTCAGCACCGGAAAGGTCGTCGCGCTGACGGCGATGTCGATGGTCGGCGCGCTGAGCGGCGGGGTGCTGTTCGGTCTGTTCTCGGATCGCTTTGGTCGCCGCCGCAGCATCATCACCGCGTTGGGCCTCGCCGTCGTGGTGATCCCGCTGTGGGCGTTCGCCCCGACCCTGGGGCTGCTCATCGCCGGGGCGTTCGTGATTCAATTCCTCGTCCAGGGCGCGTGGGGCGTGATCCCCGCCCACATCACCGAGCTGAGCCCCGACTCGGTGCGCGGATTCCTCCCAGGCTTCGCCTACCAGTGCGGGGTGCTCATCGCCAGCGTGATGCCGCGCGTGCAGACTGGCCTCGCCGAGCGACTGCCGTATCCGTGGGCGATGTCGCTGTCGGCGGGCACCGTGTTCATCTTCGCCGCCGTGGCGGCCGCCTTGGGCCGGGAGCGGAAGGGAATCCACTACGGCGTGACGGCGCCCGGCTGATCAGGGGCGTGGCGCCCGCGGCACCCCCAGGTCCGCCGTCGCCAGGAATCGCGGCGGCCGCCGCAGCTTCGTGGCCTGCTCGTACGCGTAGGCCAGCTTCAGCAAGGTCGGCTCGCTGAACGGCCCGCCGATGAACGACAGCCCCACCGGCAAACCGAAGACGTCGCCCGCGGGCACCGTCACGTGCGCGAGTCCCGCCACGGCCGCGGGCGTCGAGCTGCCGCCCAGGAAGTGGTCCCCGTTCACGAGATCGATCGGCCACGCAGGATTCCCCGTCGGCGCGACGATCGCATCGAGCTTGTGCTGGTCGAGCACCGCCATGAGCCCCTCGTCGCGCGCCAGGCGACGGCACTTGGCGAGCGCATCCACGTACTCCGGCGTAGTGAGATTCCCTTTGGCCTGGGCCTTGAGCAGCAGGTCCTGGCCGAAGAACGGCATCTCGCGGTCGGCGTTGTGCGCGTTAAAGTCGATGACGTCCTGCAGCGTCTTGACCGGCACGCCGGGGGCGAACTCGGCGAGGTACGCGTTCACGTCGGCCTTGAACTCGTACAGCAGCACCGTCAGCTCGGCGTCATCGTACTCGCCGAGGTGCGGGATGTCGGCGGGGTCCACGATGGTCGCCCCCTGCTGCCGCATCACGTCGAGCGCCTGGGCGACGAGCAGGTCCGTCGCCGGGTGATAGCCCATCAGCTTGGTGCGCGCCACGCCGATCGTGGCGCCCTTGAGGCCCCCCCCGTCGGCGTCGAGGAACTTCGTGTAATCGCTGATGCCCGGCCCTGACGCCGTGACCGCATCCTCCCGGTCGGCGCCGGCGAGGACGCCCAGCAGGATCGCCGCGTCGCGGACCGTGCGCGTCATGGGACCGGCGGTGTCCTGGCTGTGCGCGATCGGCACGATGCCGCGCCGGCTCACGAGGCCGAGCGTGGGCTTGATGCCCACGAGCCCCGCCGCGGAGGACGGACACACGACCGAGCCGTCGGTCTCGGTGCCGGCGCCGACCGCGGCGAGGTTCGCGGCGATGGCGCTGCCGGTGCCGGAGCTCGACCCGCAGGGGTTGCGGTCCAACGCGTACGGATTGCGGCACTGCCCGCCGCGTCCGCTCCAGCCGCTCGACGACTGGTTGGAACGGAAGTTCGCCCACTCGCTGAGGTTCGTCTTGCCGACGATCACCGCGCCGGCCTCGCGCAGCCGCCGCACCACCGCGGCGTCCCGCGGCGCCGCGGCGCCGACGAGCGCGAGTGAGCCGGCGGTAGTCTGCATGCGATCGGCGGTCGCGATGTTGTCCTTGACGAGCACGGGAATGCCGTGCAACGCCCCTCGCACCTGCCCCGCCCGGCGCTCGGCGTCGAGCCGGGCGGCGATCGCGAGCGCGTCGGGATTGGTCTCGATCACCGCGCGCAGCGCCGGCCCGCGGCGGTCGATGGCGTCGATGCGCGCCAGATAGCGCTCGCACAACGACCGCGCCGTGTAGACGCCACGCCGCAGACCGTCCTGCAGCTGATCGATCGTCGCTTCGTCGAGGTCGAAGGCGGGGACGATCGGTCGGGAGGATGGGGGCGTTGTGGCGACGAGGCGAGCTGGGCCGACCGCGACCGCCAGCCCGCCGAGCGCCGCCGTCTGGAGGAACTCGCGACGATCGAGCGTCATGAGGCACTCCGCACGGAGATCCGTGCTATTTGGTGTGGATCCGGATGGGAACGATCGTCGTCTCTCCTAGAGCTGCTCGTAGGTACAGCCCTGCTCCTGCACCAAGCCGAGCAGCATCGTGTGCGCGGGGATGAGCCGCACGCCCGCCAGCAGTCCCGCGCGCAGCTCCTGATACACGGCCTCCGCAGGCGCACCCGCGTCCGGCGCCAGCCGCTCGGCGACTCGATGCAGGGCGTTATTGCACTGCCAGAAGATCGCGCCGCGCGCCTGGAGCGCGCGCACTTTCATCTTCTGTTCCGCTTCCGTCGCCCCGCCGCTGAGAAAGACGTTGCGCACGGCCGGAGCAGTGGTCTCGGGGTCGGTGACGTTCCATCCCTTCCCGAGCTTGTACTTCTCCCACAACGCGTCGCCGGCGTTGATGGGGAATGCGCGCCCCGCAATGCCGACGACGACGTTCACGTCCGGGAACCTGAGCCCGAGAATGGTCTCGAAGGCGTCGAGATAGTTCGCCACGACCCGCAACGGCTCGTCCAGCGACCCGGTATCGAACACCTGTCGGTGCCTGCCCCGCAGCGTCTTCACCCAGGACAGGTCCCACGGGCCATCGTGGGCCACCGCTTGCTGCGCCAGGGCGTCGGCGGAGCGCGCCAGCGGCTCGAGCAGCGAGGCGCCGGTCAGCGTGGTGACGGCGGCGAGGAACGACCGGCGATCGGCCATGAGGCCTCCAGCAGCGAGAGGTGATGGAGCAGGCTACCAGGCTGTCGCGACGCGCAGGGTGATGTTCCGCCCCGGGTTGAGCGCGAATTCCTTGTAGCGACTGAGAAAGTCGCGGTAGCGCTTGTTGGCGACGTTACGGACCACGAGGTCGAGCGTCCACGACCGGCCGAACGCGGCGGTAACGAGACCGCCGTCGAGATGCACGAGCGCGTACCCGGCCGTCGGGATGTCGAGGGAATCGAGCCGCGTCTGGCGGGCGACGGCCTCGACCTCCACCCCCACGCGGCGCCCCCCCCCGGCACCGTGCAGCTCGACACCGACAGCGCCGCGCGCGGGCGGCATCAGGGGCAGCGGCTGAGCCGTCGTGCGGTTCGTGCCCCGCACCATATCGAACCGTCCCCGCACGACCACCGCCGGCGCGATCTGCGCCGCCGCAGACGCTTCCAGCCCGGAGAGCCGCGCATCGGCCTGCCGGTAATCGTACACGCGCAGGGAATCGCCGTTGACCACCTGGTACTGCGCCGTCGGCTGGATATAGACGTAGCGGCTCACGCCGTTGCGATAGGCCGCGACCTCGGCCTGCACCCGCGCCCCGGCCCAGCGGACGCTCACGTCCAGATCGGTCGCCAACTCGGGCTTGAGGCCCGGATCGCCCACCTCCCAGCGCGCTTCACCCAGGTGCGGTCCGTTGCTGAACAGCTCGAACAGCGTCGGGGAGCGCCAGGCCCGGCCCACGTTCGCCGCGAACGCCAGCCGTTCGACGGGACGGAAGACGAGCCCCACGTCGCCCGACAGCGCGCCCCAGCTGCGCCGCTGGGCCGTGAGCCCCAGCCCCGTGTCGGCCTCCGCGGTGACGCGGCGGGCGTCCGCCCGCGCTCCGGCCAGCAGGCTCCAGCGGCCCACCTGCACTTCTTCAAAGAGGAAGGCCGCCGCCCCGCGCACCCGCGCGTCTGGAATCAGCGGAATGGGGCCCCGGGAATCGTTCGACTGGCCGATGCCGGATACGCCCACGGTGCCGCGCACGCGATTGCCGCCATGATGCGCGAGGAGATCGATCGTCCCGGTGTTGAGGAGCAAGTCGAACGCCGTCGTGTCCTTGGGCGGACCGCCTCCGGACGCCTCGTCCGAGATCTCGATCAGGTTGTGCCGTTGCCGCTGTGCCTTGAGCTCCAGCCGCAGCGGGCCGGCGCTCCGGCTCGTGGTGACCTGCACGCGCTCGTCGGACAACTTGCGCTCCGGTCCCCTCCCCCCGGAGTCCGGTCCCGCCGGCGCGTTCGCCTCGAGCAGCTTGAACTCCCCGCCGTAATGACTGACGCGCAGCTGCGCGTCGCTCCGTGTCCCCCGGATGCCGACGGCAACCTCGCCGCTGAACGCGCCGAAGCCGGTGTTGTCCAGCTCGCCGGCGGGCGTGTGCAGGCTGCCGGCGAAGCGCCCAACGCCCAGCACGCGCCAGCCCACCCGCCCGGTCGCCCCTTCGAGCGTCGCCGCGCTGCCCAGCTCGACGTTGTTGGAAGCGCCGTAGGCCTCCACGCGGCCACGCACGAACCCGGGCCGGCCCGTGGCGTCGGGGAGGTCGGCGGGGACCACGTTGACGACGCCGCCCAGCGCGTCGGAGCCGTAGAGCACGCTGGCGGGCCCGCGGATCACCTCGATGCGCTCGGCAAGGCGCGCGTCCACCGATGGTCCGTCCTCGTCGCTCCAGGAGTAGTCCTCGAGCCGGCTGCCGTCCTCGAGGACCAGGACGCGGGCCCCCGACATCCCGCGGATTACCGGCTTGCCGATCTGCTCGCCGGTCCCCAGGACGCGCACGCCGGGCAGGGCGGCGAGGGCGTGAGCCAGCGAGACGCTTTGCTCGCGGCGCAGGGCATCCGGCCCCAGCGACGCGACCGGGAGCGGCGAGCTCAAGTTCGCCAGGGGCGCGCGCGCCGCGGTCACCGTGATCGGCTCGACCTCGAACGGGGCGGGCTCGAGCACGATGTTCAAGCGGGGGGCCGCCCCGCTGGTCACCTCGACGGCACGCACCACGGGCGTGAAGCCGAGGTGACGGACCACCAGGGTGTAGCGACCGGCGGGAACCTCCGGGAGGGCAAACGCGCCGTCGCTGCCAGCCAGCGTGGTGCGGTGGAGCTCGACGAGCTGGACGGCCGCGGGGATCGGGGACCCGGATTGATCCACGACGCGGCCGGACACGGTGTCGCCCGCGAGAACAACGAGGAGCGCAAGCCCGAGCATGATGGTACTCTGACGTTATCCGGACGCCTTGCGTACGCAACCCTCTGGACGAATGCTGCATCCTATGGAGGACGCCGTCTCCCGGGAGCTGCCATGGTAGCCGTGCTGTGCGTCGCCCTGCTCCAGATCCCCGTCGCCACCACAGCCGACTCCGCGGTGTTGCGGCACGCCAACGGCCTCGTGCCTCCGACGATCGTCGCCGTGCGGGTGGACCGCCCCCCGATCCTCGACGGTCACCTCGACGACGCCGCGTGGCGCGCGGCGGTCCCCCTCACCGACTTCCGCCAGAGCGACCCGGAGGAGGGGAAACCGGTCTCCGAGTCCACCGAGGTGCGGGTGGTCTACGACCGGGACGCCCTCTACATCGGGGCGCGGCTGTACGATCGGCAGCCCGCGCGGATCGCGCGCCAGCTGGGGCGCCGCGACGCGTCCACGCAGAGCGACGACTTCCGGGTGCTGCTCGACAGCTACCACGACCACCGCAGCGCCTTCCGGTTCGACGTGAACCCGCTGGGCGTCAAGCACGACCTCGTGTTCGGCGACGACGGCAACTTCGCCGACGATTCCTGGGACCCGATCTGGGAAGTCGCCACCGCGATCGATTCGCTCGGCTGGACGGCAGAGCTGCGGATTCCGTTTTCGCAGCTGCGGTTTTCGGGCGCGCCGGAGCAGGTGTGGGGCGTCCGCTTCGTACGCACGATCCTGCGCAAGAACGAGTTCAGCTTCTGGCCGTTTGTCGGCAAGACCGAGAGCGGGTTCATCTCGCGCTTCGCCCACCTCCTCGGCCTCCGGGACATTCCCGCGCCGCGGCGCGTGGAGCTGCTGCCCTACGTCGTGAGCCGCGGCACCTCGCCAGCGGTGAGCGTCGCCGGGAATCCGTTCGACGCGCGGGCGGGCTATTTCGGCGGCGCGGGGCTGGACCTGAAGTACGGCGTAACCTCCAACCTCACGCTCGACGCCACCGTGAACCCGGACTTCGGCCAGGTGGACGTCGATCCGGCCTTCGTCAATCTGACGGCGTTCGAGCAGTTTCTGCCCGAGCGCCGTCCGTTCTTCGTCGAAGGCGCGAGCATCTTCAATTTCGGGAAGATCACGAGTTTCATCGGCTTCGGCGGCACCCCGCAAATCTTCTATTCGCGGCGCATCGGGCGGGCGCCCACGGGGGCGTACACCTCAGCCGCGACCCCCGGCGGGTTCACGTCGTTGCCGGACTACACCACGCTCGCCGCCGCCGGCAAGCTCACCGGGCGCACGGGCGGATGGTCGGTCGGGGTCCTCGACGCCCTCACACCGGTGGAATACGGCACCTGGGAGGACACCGCCGGCGTGCACACCCACGCGGCGGCGGGACCGCTGACGAACTTCTTCGCCGCGCGCCTGAAGCGGGATTGGGCGGGGCGATCGGGGTTCGGTGTGATGGCGACCGCCGTGGACCGGCGGCTCGTGCCCGGTGCCAGCACCACGCTGCGCCGCGGGGCGTATTTCGCGGGCGCGGACTTTTTCCACCGCTGGCACCACAACGACTACGCGGTGTCGGGATCGTTCAGCGGCGCGCTCGTCCGCGGCGACACGATCGCGATCCAGGCCACGCAGCTGGCCTCGTCGCGCTACTTCAACCGCCCCGACGCGAAGCATCTGTCGTTCGATCCGACGCGCACGTCGCTCGCCGGGATCTCCGCCGACGTGGGCGTGAGCAAGGACGGGGGCAGCACCAACTGGGATGTGGCCGCCAGCACCACGACGCCCGGGTACGAGGTGAACGACCTCGGCTTCCAGCGGCGCGTGGACCGGATTTCCGTCGGCGCGTTCCTCGGGCACCGCTGGACCAAGCCCGGGAAGGTGTTCCGGTTCGCGTCCCTCGCGACCAGCATGGGGCCGAGCTGGAACTACGACGGCGACATGATCCAGAACGCCTTCAGCGCTTCGGCGTTCGGGCAGTTCCTGAGCTTCTGGGGCGTGAGCCTGTTCGGCACCTACAGCGCACGGGTGATCGACGACCGGCTGACGCGCGGCGGTCCGCTCGCCATCGAGCCCGCCGGCTGGAGCGGCGGGTTCAACGCGTTCACGGATAACCGCAAGGCGGTGACCGCCAGTGTGTTCTCTTTCGTCAGCCGGAGCCCGGCCGGCGGGTGGTCGGTCTCGGTCAGCCCCGACGTCAGTGTGAAGATCTCGGCGGCGGCGGCGCTGGAGCTCGCGCCGAGCTATGCGGTCGGCCGCAGCACGGCCCAATACGTGGCGGCGATTCCGGACCCGACCGCCACCGCCACGTTTGGCAGGCGCTACGTGTTTGGCGCGCTCGACCAGCATACGCTCGACGTCACGATGCGCTTCAACGTGACGATGTCGCCGACGCTGAGCGTGCAGCTGTACGCCCAGCCGTTCACGTTCGCGGGCGACTTCACCGACCTGAAAGAGCTCGCCGCGCCGCGCGCGTTCGCCTTCCTCGTGTACGGGCGCGACGCCGGATCGACGGATTCCGTCGTCGCCACCGACGCCGCAGGGCGGCCCGCCGTGTATCGGATCGATCCCGACGGGTCGGGCGGGCCGGCGCCGCCGTTCACGCTGAACAATCCCGACTTCCGGACGCGCTCGTTCCAGGTCAAGACCGTGCTGCGCTGGGAGTACCGGCCGGGGTCCACGCTGTTTCTCGTCTGGACCCAGAGCCGCGATGGGTTTTTCCCGCTCGACTCGACGTTCGACGCGGGCCGGGACCTGGGCGACCTGCTGCTGTATCGTCGGGATCGGCCCACGAACGTGCTGCTGCTCAAGGCAAATTACTGGCTGACCTTGCGTTAGGCGGCCGGAAGTGGAATCTTGCTGGGCCACGGCATGAAGCGGCTCAGCAAATCATGGGAGCAGTTGGCGGGGCGGAGCTTCGGCGCGCTCCGCCCCGACAGCATCCGCTACAAGATGCTGTTGTTTGCTGTGGTCGTCACGCTTGTCCCCTCCCTCTCCACAGCGTGGGTTTCGTACTTCCAGAACAGGAACGCCCTCACCGAAAAGATCACCGCGGACCTGGTGAGCGTGAGCGGCGCCGTCTCGCGCGAGCTCGATCTGTGGCTCAAAGGCAGCCTGTACGAATTGCGCGTCTTCGCCTCCTCGTACGAGGTGACGGAGAACATTGAGCGCGCCGGACGCCCCGGCCCGAATCTCTCCCGGCTCACGGACTACCTGCGTTCGCTCCGCAGCCGATTCCCTGACGAGTTCGACGAGCTGCTGGTGGTCGATCCCGGGGGGAACCCTATCGCGTCGAGCGCCCCGCACACCACTCCCCTCCCACTGCCCCCGGACTGGCTGCAACAGATCCGCTCCGACAACTCGGCCGTGGGCCCGCCGCTCCCGGCCGACAGCGGCCAAACGCCGGTGCTGGTCGTCGCCGTGCCGATCGTCGTCCCCAGCGGCCGCTTCGTTGGAGCGTTCGCCGCGCGCGTCAAGTTGCGCGGCGTCGAGCGCATCGCGAAACGCAGCGTGCCCGCTCCGGCGGGCGCGACGTTCATCACGACGGCCGAAGGTGCCCTCGTCGCGTCCTCCGCCACGGGGATGCAGGGGTATCTGCGCGACAGCCTTCCGCCGCGCACCCTGAGCGCGCTGGTCGCGAAGGCCGGCGCGGCGCTGGAATACCGCGGCTTCGACGGCCAGGGCGCGGTCGCCAGCTACCAGGAGGTCCCCCGGCTGCGCTGGGCCGTGGTGAGCGAGGTGCCGACCGCGCGGGCGTACCAGCAGGTCATCCGCCTGCGCAACGTCACCATCGGGATCGTGCTGGGACTGCTGGCCGTCATCGGCGCCATCGCCTACTTCCTGAGCATGTTGATCGTGCGACCGTTGAACCGGCTGGCGCAGGCGGCGGGGAAAGTCGCCGCGGGGGACCTCGCCGTGGAGCTGCCGGTGGCCGGTGGGGGCGAGGTGGCGTTCCTCACCCAGGTCTTCAACGCGATGGTGGTGCGGCTCCGCGAAAAGACCGAGGAGCTCGAGCGGCTCTCGGTCACCGACAGTCTCACCGGCCTGCTCAACCGCCGGCGGCTGATGGAAGTGCTGGCGGACGAGGTGAAGCGGTCGCAGCGGCTGCAACACACCTTCGCCGTGCTGATGGTGGACGTCGACCACTTCAAGAAGTACAACGACGCCTTCGGCCACCTGGCAGGGGACGAGGTGCTCGTCACCGTCGCGAAGGCGCTGCGGGAGCAGACGCGTGAGGTGGATTTCGTGGCGCGCTACGGGGGCGAAGAGTTCCTCGTGATCCTGCCCGAAGGGGACCTCCACGAAGGCTCGCGCGTCGCCGAGCGTATCCGCGGCGCCGTCGCCGCGGCGAAGATCCCGGGCCGGCACGTCACGGTGAGCGTTGGCGTCGCGGAGTTCCCCGCGCACGGCGAAACGCCCGACGGCATGATCGCCGCGGCGGACTCGGCGCTGTACGATGCGAAGTACGGGGGGCGGGATCGCGTGGTGATGGCCGGACCCCGGGAGCCGAAGGAAACGAAGGCAACCGCCGAGTGAGCTAGCGGGCAGTGTCCGGGCGCCGCCCCACCAGGCCGTAAAAGACCCAGCCGGAACGGCCGCCGTCGTCGGTCACCCGCACCCACTGATCGGCGTAGGCGTACCCGGTCACGCTGGCACCCGCTTCCAGCGCGAACACGACGTGGAACGCCGCGCCCGGGCCTTCGCGGACGTTGGCGCGACCCGTCGTCTGCAGGTTCAGCGGCAACGCAAACAGCACTTCCCCCGGCCGCAGCGTCGTCGCGTTGCTCGCGGCGAGGGCGCCCCGCCCGGTTCCGGTGGCGCTCTTGGACTGGTTCGCCAGATACAGCGCGCCGCCGTAGTTCCCCTTGTTGAACTCGTCGCTCGCCTGGCTGAGCAGCTGACGCGCTTCGACGATGCCCGGCGGCACCTGCCCGGCCGGCAGCTGCAGGGATTGCAAGGCGACTTCGGCTTCGGCCATCGCGGAGGCCGCTTCCGCCCGGCTCGCCAGCGTCTGCAGCTTGGCCATCGCGCGCACCACTTCGCGTCGCGCGGCGTCGAGCTGGCCCTGGAGCTGGTCCACTTGGGCATCCCGCTCCAACCGCTGCAGCTCGAGACGCGCCACCCGCTGCTCGAGGTCGCGGTTCCGCGCCGTGACCGAATCGGCGCGGCCGGGGTCGGGAACGGCCACGGTGCGCGGCTTCGGACAGGCGACGAGCAGGACAGCCAGCAGGGCCGTCGCTGCGGCGGAACGACCGGTCGGGCACGACATGGGTACGAAAGTACCCACGGCGGACGGAGCCGAGCAACCGGGAAATCACTCAGGCCGACGGCGCCTCAGTTCCGCTTGTGGTGTGATGCCCGTCACGCGCTCGGCGCGTAGACTTCTCCTCTATGCCCGAGCTCCCGGACATCGTCGTCTACCTCGAAGCCCTCGAGCGCCGCATCCCCGGCCGCCCGCTCCTGCGCTGCCGCATCACGAGCCCATTCCTGCTGCGGTCGGCGGGCGTCCAGCCGGCGGAGCTCGAGGGCCGCGCCGTGGTCGGGCTCCGCCGCCTCGGGAAACGCATCGTCATCGCGTTCGAGGGCGACCTCGCCGCCGTCATCCATTTGATGATCGCCGGCCGGTTACACTGGAAGCCTCCGAGCGCCCAGATCCCCCGGCGCAACGGGCTCGCCGCCTTCGACTTCGCCGAGGGGAGCCTGCTGTTGACCGAGGCCGGCACCAAGCATCGGGCGTCCCTGCATCTCGTGCGTGGGTCCGTGGGCATCGCGGCGCTCGATCCCGGCGGCCTCGAGGTGTTGAGCGCGACCCTTCAGGAATTCAAGGACGTGCTGACTGTGGAGAGCCATACGCTCAAGCGCACGCTCACCGACCCCAAACTGTTCAGCGGCATCGGTAACGCGTACTCGGACGAGATTCTGCACGCGGCCCGGCTGTCGCCGCTCACGTTGACCTCACGGCTCTCGGACGAAGAGGTTGCCCGACTCTATCGAGCCACGCAGGAGACCTTGCAGACGTGGACCGCGCGACTGCGGGCGGAGACGGGGACCAGCTTTCCGGAGAAGGTGACGGCCTTTCGCCCCGCGATGGCGGTGCACGGCCGCTACCGCCTGCCCTGCCCCGTGTGTGCTGCGCCGGTGCAACGCATCCGCTACGCCGAGAACGAGGT
>Ga0137374_10000185_pt1 | contig 56108 bp, 55 predicted proteins | sample SagtaG_20_FD_104811 | JGI IMG/M metagenome (GOLD analysis project Ga0137374, IMG submission 104811) | Vadose zone soil microbial communities from Sagehorn Ranch, Mendocino, California, USA - Sage1_R_100_16 metaG | ecosystem: Environmental > Terrestrial > Soil > Vadose zone | place: USA... | reverse complement strand
CCTGCTGTCAGTCGACCTGTGCCGGCGGCGGCGCCGACTGCCAGGCCTGCAGCCTGATCGCGGGGGCGGCGCAGAACGGGACCTGCGCGGCCATCGCCGAAGCGACCGCGTGCGGGGCGGCGGGGATGTGCGCCGCGGGCGTCTGCGTCGGTCCGCCAGACGCGGGCAGCGACGGCGGGCGCGAGGACACAACGTCGGGGGATTCGGGAGCGGGCGATGCCGCGGGGGATCGGCCCGCCGACGTCAAACCGCCGGATGCGGCCGGCGGCGATGTGGGCGCTGGCGCCGACGCCAGCGGCGACGGTGCGGGCGGGAAGGACGCGGCCCCGTCGAGCGACGGCGCCGGCGGGAAGGACGGGGGCGCCGTCGACACCGGCGGTGGCGGTGGTGGCGGGACGGATGCCGCGCCCGGTACCGGCGGTGGTGCGGGCGGTGCAGGTGGCAACGGCGGCCGGGATTCGGGGGTGACGGGGGGCGCGGGGCGGGACGCGGCCACGGGTGGATCGTCGGGCAGCGGCGGGTGCGGGTGCGCGACCACGCCACCCGCGAGCGGCGGGCTCGAGCTCGCGGGCTGCGTGGTGGCATGCCTCGCGGCGCTCGGCCGCCGTCGAAATCGATCTCGCTCAGAGCCGGCGTGCTGTCAGGCCAGGAACGGCAAGATCTCGCCGGTCTTTTGCCACATCGCGGGCGGGTAGGCCTGCGACGAGCTGAAGCCTTTGTTGGTGAAGAAGTACTCGTAGGTGGACTGGTACGACGACTTCCATCCGTAGCCGGGGTGGTCCGCCTCGTTCCATTCGTCGCGGGGAACGCCCATGGCTTGCAACATCGTGCCGAGCCATTGGTTGTAGAGCAGGCCCGCCCAGAGATTGCTCCCTTCGCTCCCGGTGCTGGAGTCGCCGCTCACCTTGCGCGACGTGTTTCGGTAGTCGCAATAGCTGCCCGTCTTGATGGCGCCCGCGGCGCTTCCCGCCGTGACGACCGGAACCGAGAATGAAAAATGCGGCGTGTTGCCGTTCTCCTGCCCCCATGCCACGAGTGTGCGGTCGAGCAACGTGCCGCCCGCGCCGTCGGCGATCGCCTCGAGGCGCGTGACCAGGTCCATGTAGACGCTGGAAAAAAAGACGCGATTGAACTCGACGACCAAATCCTGATTGGTGCCCGCCACCGTCGCCGGGTGAACGACGTTGTTGTGCCAGTCTTCGCCCTGCGGCGGGCGGGTGGTGAAGGTGAGGTTCTGATTGTTCTCGTCGATGCTGATGGTGGCGATGCGGCAGGTGCCGCAGCTCAACGCCACGGCCAAGACCTCGTTGACGAGCGTGAAGTACTGAACGTTCTTGGCGGGATCGCCCGCGAAGCCCCCCGAGCGCTTCACGCTCAGGTTGTCGGTGCCAGGGCGGGGCGGGATCTGGCACGCGCCACCGGGCGCCGCCGTGCCGAGGCGGCGTTGCAGCTCGGCGACCGCCTGGATGTGCTGGTCGAGGCGGGCCTTGTCCTCGGCGGACAGTCGTCCGCTGCCGTCGCGCAGCCGACGGTAACTGTCGAGGACGCGATCCACCACCGGCGTGCGCGCGATGGGGCCGGTGCTGGGGGTGCCGGCAATCAGCGCGTCGAACAGCGCCAGCGAGCTTTCGATGGGACCGACGGGGTTTTGCGCCACGCCCGAGCCGCGCATGCCAGGCGTGGTGTATCCCCAGCTGCCGCTGGCCGTGCCCGAGCTGGCGATGGCCACGCTGCGTTTCTTCACCGACGACACGCTGGGATAAAACGCCGGGGAATACGCCATGATTTGGTCGACCGTCGCGCGGGGCGATCCGGGTCGTTGCTTGTCGAAGTCGTAGTAGCCGAGCGCGGCGCCGAAGTTGTGGCCCATGTACATCGGGTAGTCGAGGCCGCGCAGGATGTTCATCTTCGCCAGGATCGCCGGCTGAAGCGCGCTCGACTTGGCGGTCAGCACGCGGCTCACAACCGCGTTCCCGCCGTCGGCGCTGGCGCTGAGATTGCCCCGGCGGATGTCGTGGTCGGCGTAGGACATCCGGTCGGTGAGCGCGCCGTCGGAGGGCCACATGTTCGATCCGAAGATGGCACCGTGGGGCGTCCGGAAGTGGACGAAACACTTGGCCGGCGCCGCGGCCGCCGCCCGCGCCTGCTTGGGCGTGAGCAGAGACGGCAGCATGGGAAGCGCCAGCAAGGTCCCGCCGACGCCGCGGAGGAACAGGCGCCGTTCGACCTTCACGACGTACGGCGGGACGCCTGTCTTGCTCACTGGAACCTCCTGGTCGTGAACGTCGGATCCCGGGCGACCAGTTTCAGCATCTCCGCCAGCGGACGTCCGCTGCGGGCCGCCGATTCCATCGTCGCCAGCAGGCAACCGTCGCCGGCGGGTGATTCGACACGCGCGTGCGAGAACCGGAAGTAGTGCCGCGCCAGGCACGACGCAAACAGCTGGCTGTCGCCGATCAGCCGCGCCAGCTCGGCGGGGGAGCTGACGCTCCAGTCCTGCCCGCCGATGTGGACGACCGCGGCGGTGTCGATGGGACGCGAGGCGGTCACGTTCCCGGCCGCGTCGAACAGCCGTTCCTCGCTCCGCTCGCGGCCGAGGGCATCGAAACCTTCGAGCACGAAGCCCTGCGGGTTGATGGCGTCGTTGTGGCAGGCGCCGCAACTGCCGCCCGAGGTGAGCTGCGTGACCGCCTCTCGCGTGGTCGCGGTGCCGGTGGGCGCGGGCGGCATGGTGGACGCGTTGGGCGGTGGCGCGCCCACCTGCTCGCAAAGCAGCGCGTTTCGAATCAGGTAGCCGCGGTGAATGGGGCGGGTGCTGGCGGTGCCGGTGGCGAGCAGCGCCGCCCGCCCCAACAGCCCCGCCCGGGCCGGCGACCCGAACGTCGGGGGCGGAGGTGCGCCGCTGCCGCCGTCTGTCCAGGGCGCGACACCGTAGATGCGGGCCAGCGCCCCGTCGGCGGTGTACGAGTGTCTATCCGCCAAGAAATCGGCGGCGGATCCGCCTGACCACACGGTCTTCCTCAGCGACGCGTGAAGGTCGTCGATCATTGCGGCGCGCGTGACGTCGGTGGGCAACGGCGTCCCCGCGAACGCGCGGTAAATGGGGTCGGTGTCCAGCGCCTCCAGCGACGGCAGCTCGTCGAGCCGCAGCCATTCGGTCACGAACTCGTCAATCGCGTCGGCCAGGCGGGGGCTGGTGATCACGTGCTCGAGGGCGGCGTCGAGCCCATCGACAGTGACCAGCGAGCCGTTGGCGGCGGCGTCCCAAAGGGTGTCGTCGGGGGGAGCCTGCCAGAACTGATACGCGAGGCGCGCCGCCAGCTCGTAGCCCGACAGCGGGCTCGGCGCCGCACCGACGTCCATCGTGCCGTGCTCGACGCGGTAGAGAAACCGCGGTGAAGCGACGATGGTCGCGATGACGTCCGCCACCGCCGCACGGTCGACCGGCGTCGCCCCGGCGATGTCGGCGAAATAGCCGACGTCGGCGACCGGCATCGGATAGCGCAAGACGCGCGAGCCCCAGCCGCGGATGAACGTCTCGAGGCAGGTCCGGTCATTGGCGGTCGATGCATCACCCGCACACGCGCCGAGCAGCGTCCCGAGGCGCGTCTCGGTCGCCGTGAGCTCGCGCGCCACGGCGAGCGCGACGTTGTAGATCGCGTCCACCTGCGACTGTTGGATGGATTGATCGGCCCGGCTGTATCCGCCTTTGAGATCGGCCGGTGCTGGCGTGCGCTGGTCGATGGGGTACTGCGCGAAGCTGACGGCCACCGCGTTCCAGATCACATCCGCGTCGGCCGGTATCGCGCGCGCGATGGCGAAGCGAAGCGTGCTGGCGAGCTGGTTGCGCGAAAGTCGCGGCAACGGTAGCTCGTCGGGCGTCGCGGCGGCGTCACACGAAAACCGCGGAGGCGCCGCTGCGATGGTCGCGCCCGGCGGATGGACGGGACCTGTCCCCCCGGTCGCGCCGCCGCCACCGGATGGCGTGCCGCCCGCGCTACCCGAACCGGTGCCCGCCTGGTGCGGCAAGATCACGCCCTGGCAGGCGGCGAACGGACCGGCCAGCGCCGCCGCCAATGACGCGGCCCGGAGAAACAAGTGCGAGCTCATCCCCAACCGCGTCCCGGGTTGCGACGACATGCCCATCTCTACCCGCGGGGCCGGCGAAACTTTCCTCGGCCCGAGGCGCGCGTTAAAACACGGAGGTTTTGCTGCCTGCGTGCGTGCTGGGGTTGGCGTTACTGACCGGCACCGACCGGGGCCCGGAGTCAGCGTCGGTCGCGTTTGATTTGCGGGGGTTGTCGGCGGCCGCATACCACGCGATCGATGGTCTGGCGCTGGAGCGCAAGGTCGCGCTGCGTCTGGTGCAGGAGGGGTTTGCCGTGGTTGCCCCCGGATCGGGGGCCGACGTGGAGGTGCGCGCGTCGGTGACGGACGGCGGGGGCCTGCTGCTGTCTGCCGCCGTCCGCGACGACCGCGACGCGCCGCCGCTGCGCAGCACCATCGCCGCGGCCAACGGCCCAGCCGCCGAATGGCATCTCGAGGTCGCGCACAAAGTGTCGGAGATGGCGCGCGTCCTCGCCGCGAGCCGGGTGGCGACGCGGGCGCCGACGGCGACACCCGCCGGCCGGAGCGGGGCAGCGGCGCCGGCGACGGCCGCGACGGTGACCGCGGAAACAGAGGTAGTAAAACCATTCCCGGCCGGTCGGCCGAGATGGGAGGTTGGTCTCGGCGCCGGCGCGCTTTGGCGCGCGGGCGGCGCGGACCTGCTGGCCGGCGTTCTCGCCACTCACGCGCGCGGCCGGCTCCGGCTGCACATCGATGTGCTCGGCTCGCGATCTGCGGGAAGCGGGATCGACGTCTCGGAAGGGCAGGGCATGGCCGGGGTGAGCGCGGCGGTGATCGATGGCCCCGCCAGCGTCGACGTCGGGCTGGCGGCCGGCGTCGTGGTGCAACACTTCAGCTTGGCCAGCCCGTGGGCGAGCGATCGGGCCGGCACGCAGGCGGCGCCGGGATTGTGGCTCCCCCTCCACGCGCGCTGGGCCGCTGGACGCCTGGTCGTGGCCGGGCGCGCCGCGCTCGGCGTGGCGCGGGCCCTCGACCACACCAGCGAGGGGGCGACGTTGTGGTCGCGGGGATCGCTGCGGCTCGAATCGATGCTGATCCTCGCTTGGACGTTGTGACGCGTCCGGCGAAGGAGATGAGATGATGAGATGAAAGATCGGAGCCGCTCGCGAGTATTAACGGGCGTGCTCATGCACGGCGATGGCGCGTCCCCTCACAACCGAGCCTGCGGTTCCCCTGGCAAGCTTCGACGATCTCTATCGAGAGTTCGCCGGGCAGGTGTTTGCGTGGGCGCGGCGCTATGCGGGCGGTCGGACCGGGTGGGCGGAGGACGTCACCCACGATGTTTTCGTGCGCGCCTGGTTGCATCGCGACGAGCTGCGCGCGGGCGACGTGAAGCGGTGGCTGTTTCGCGTCACCCAGAACCGCGCCTTCACCCTGCTCCGCCGCGAAGGCACGATCACCGGGCGGCTGCGGCAAGCGGTCCACCTCGCGTGGCATGGCGAGGCGCCTGCCACGCCGGAGGAGGCGCTCGACCGGCGGCAGACCGCGGCCACCGCCACCGCGGCCCTGCAGGAGCTGCCGGGCGCCGAGCGCGTCGTTGTCGCGCTCAAGATCCTCGATGGGCTTTCGCAGCGCGAGATCGCCGGGCTGCTTTCGCTGTCGGAGGGCTATGTCTCCAAACTGGTGGCGCGCGCGACGGCTCGCCTCGGCGCGAGAGGGTGGAAAGTGGGCAGCGCCGATGGGTGACGGAGATAGGCGGCCGATGACCGGACGCGATTTCGATACCGAGCTTCGCGCCGAAGAAGCGGCTCGCCAGGCCGGGGGGATCGCACCTGACGTCCGGCGTTCCATCTGGGCGCGTCTCGAGTCGACGATGAACGGGCGCCACACTTCCGCCCCGAGGCGGCGATGGCGCGCGGGCGCGATCGCGGGGGCGGCGGCCATGGCCGCGATCGGCGTCGCGGTGGCGATTCTGCGCCCTGCGGCCGAGCTCGGGGATCTGGATGTGGCACGACGGTCGGGGGATCTGGTGGCGCACGCCGATGCCGGGCTGCTCGTGATCGATCGCGGCGCCGCCACGCTGGTCGATCGGCCGAGTGGGGTGACGATCGATACCGTCGGCCCGGTGTCGTTGCGCCGGGAAACCCGCGGTGTGCGTCTCGTGCGCGGGCGAATCGACGTCACCGTCGCGCACCGGCCGCCGGCGGCCGCAACGGCAACCATCCTGGTTTCACACGGCGCCATCGAGGTTATGGGAACCGCGTTCACGGTGGTTCAGGATGAGACGGGGGGGCGGGTGACACTGCGCGAGGGGAACATCCGATTTCAGGCCGCGGACGGCGTGGTCGTCAGCCTGCGTCCGGGCGAGGCGCTGGGGTGGCCGCTGCCGCCCGCGTTTGCACCGCCGCTGCCGTCGCCGCTGCCTTCGCCGCCTCCGCCGTCAGGGTCGCCGCTCGCGCCTTCGTCCCCCACCGAGCCGGCGCCGTGGCGGACACCGACGTCAGCCGCCTCTGCCGGCACACGACCCGCCGCGGACGAGGCGCTGCTCGATCACGTCGAGGAGCTCCGCAGCCGGGGCCGGTTCGAGCAGGCGGCGCGCGCGCTGCGCCGGGCGCTCCCCGGCGCGTCGAAGCCGATGCGCGAGCTGCTGAGCTTCGAGCTCGGCTCGTTGCTCACGCACCAGATTCGCGATTCCCGACGAGCGTGCGCGCAATGGGCTTGGCACGATCGTTACTTTCCCGATGGCCGCTATCGGAACGAGGTCGCACGCGCGCGGCACACGCTCGCGTGCCCCGCGCGCTCCGAGGCACCATGATCGCGACCGCGCGGCGCCCCCCGTTCCCGGCGTTCGCCACCGCGGCCGCCGCCGTCGTTGCCGCGGTCGCGCTGGCGGCGGTGCCCGCCTGCGGTTCCGCCGTCGTCGACCACACGCCGGCGGGGAACCTTCTCGACGCCGACACCCAAAGTATCGAGGGCGGCATCGGCCACTGGCACGCGTGGTTCTCGACCGAGGTCGTGCGCACCACCGACGACCCCCACCGCGGCCACGCGAGCCTGCACATCGTCGTCACCGCGCCCAACGGCTGGGGCGTGGAATTGGACAATTGGCCCGGCTTTTCGGCGGCACCCGGAGACCATCACTTCGATCTCTGGGCGCGCATCGCGTCCGGCAGCGCGCTCGATCTCGAGGTCGCGATCCGCTGGCGCAACGACGCCGGCGACGAGCTGCAAACCGATACGCTGCGCGCGCGACCGAGCGACGCCTGGCAGTCGATCGCCGGCGACGTCACCGCGCCCACCGGCACAACCCGCGTCGCCTTGGAGCTGACCGGATCGGAGGCCGGCCCCGGCGACGCCATCGACATCGACGAGATCTTCTTGCTTTGACCACCTGCGGAGGGCGGTGCGTGCTTCGCCCCGATTCCGACATCTATCCGGTGCTGGGCGCGCGCGGCCGGAGCGCAAGGGCAGCGACGGTCACGGTCACCGCTTGCGGCACCAGGGTGACCAGCGCCAGCACCCGCGGATCGAGGGGCCAGTCGATCGGCCAGTAGACGTTGAGGGCCAACCAGGCGGCGATGGTCGAGATCAGCGTCTTCGCCGTGGGAGGCTGCCGCGCCGCCAGCAGCGTCAGCAGCCACAGAGCAGGAAACGAGGCATAGGCCTGAGGCAGGAACGGGCTGCGCAACGTGGCCAGGATCAGGATCGCGAGCCACAGCGCGGGCTTGTCGTCGTCGGCAGAGGGGCGGCGGCTGACGGTCACGACCACGACCAGCAGAACGACCGTGTACAACCAGCCGACGATCTTGGACGCCCCGAACGACAGCCCGCCGAGGCCGAGCAGCTTGAGCTTGAACACCAGGCCGGGGATGGAAAAATTGATGGCCATCGCGCTTGGGTTGCGGAAGGCGGGGAAGGCCTCGCCGCCCACGAGGCCGGGCAGATGGTCGGCGAAGGCGACGTACTGGCGGGCGCCCACGACAGCGAGCGAGAGCACCACCAGCAGCACCCCCATCGCCGCCGTCCAGGCCACCGCGCGCCACTGGCGCCTCACAATCAGGTAGACGAGAAGCAGGCCTGGGAACAACTTGCTGACGATCGCGAACGCCAGCAAGGCGCCGCCCGCGGCGAATTGGCGCCGCTCGAACAGCAACATCGCCAGCATCGCCAGCGCGATGATCATGAGCTGAACGTTGCCTTTCTGTAGCGCGCTCAGCGTCGGCAACGAGACCCAGGCCAGTGGTGCCAGCAGCAGCGCGCGTCGGGCGGCGGGAGGCGGCAGCGCGCGGGCCACGCGCAGCATCGCAAACGCCACCACGACGGCGTTGAGGACGAACCAAAGTAGGCGGAACGCGGGGAAGCCGGTTGCCACCTGGCCGAGCGCGGCGGGGAGCAGCAGGAACGTAGGCGGGTACTCGTAGACGTCGATGCCGAACCGGCCGAGCATCCGGGGTTTGCGCACCCCCCGGCCATCATCATTGGGCGCGGTGTAGAGCTCGTCGCGATAGACGCTGCGGCCTTCGCGCGCCGCATCGGCGGCGACGAAGTAGGCGGACACGCAGGAGTGCTGCAGCTCCCAATTGCTGGAGGGAAACGCCGAGAAGCTCGGCCGCGCATCGTCGGCCATGAACACCGTCAACCGCCCGAGCACGACCAGCCCGACCAGAGTGGCCAGGCCGGAGAGCACGAGAAGGGCGCGAGCGGCAGCGGAAGAAGTCACCACAGGAGAACGGTCGGCCGTCGCTTTGTTCTCCGTCGATGCCACCTGTCTGCTCGGGGATCCGAAACATCCGCGAAAACCGCGAAGGATCTACTTCCCTTCCGCCTCGTCGCGGAGGGGAATCCGCTTGTAGCGGTCGGGATCGCGCTCGTTCAGCTTGTCGACGATTTTGTCGACGTCGCCGAGGTCGACCTCGTGCGCTGGCCCGTCTTGGTGTCCTCGACCGTGCGGTAGCCGCGGATGAGCTCGTCGAAGTCGTTGTGCGCAGCTGCGCCGGTCGACGGTGGGCCGGCCATCGGCTACCGTTGGGTGATGGTGCCGCCCTCTCGGTCTCGACGAGCGACTCCGTGGGGAGGCGGTCGACTCGCCGAGGACGCGGAAGCTCGATTCGTGGAGGGTGCGGATTATTGCGGGAGATTCTTCATGGGACAGGCCGATGCCCAACTCGCGCTCTACAAGTTGACTGCCATCTTGGAGGCCGATGGGCTCCCCTATGCGATTATCGGGGCGTTCGCGCTGAACGAGTACGGCCACCGGCGTGTCACTGTGGACGTGGATCTTGTGATGCGCGACGACGACCTGCAGGCGTTCAAGCGCAATCACCTGGGCCGGGGTTACGTCGAGAGGGTGCCGGGGACCGGCAAAGCTCCTGGACACCGAGCACGGCGTGAACATCGACGTTCTTTCCACCGGTCGGTTTCCCGGCGACGACAAGCCCAAACCCATCGCTTTCCCTGATCCTGCGACCGTCGCGCTACGCGGCGAGCGTTTTGCTCTGCTGCCGATGCCTCGCTTCATCGAGCTGAAGCTCGCGTCGGGCATGGTCGCCGCTCACCGCGGCAAGGACTTGGTCGATGTCCAGGAGCTCATCAAGAGCGCCTCCCTGCCCGTCAGTATTGCGGAGGATCTGCATCCTTGGGTGAGAGCGAAGTTCCTCGAGCTATGGCAGCTCGCGCAAACGCCCGACCCGTTCTGATTCGAGGGGTGGGCCATCATTAGGCTGGCCCAGGTTGACACCTTCAGTCAGACAAGTTAGCTGGAAGACGGTCGAATATGGCAATGATCAGCCCGTGGCCGGCCTAACCGTGCAATAACCCTGGGATGTCGGACAGGCAGAGAGAATCGCTGTCGCTCACCCCGGCGGGCCCGGATCCCACGCCCAGCCGACTCGGTCGGGACCTTCGGCGGGCCGTTGCCGACCTCGTCCTCGAGACAACGAGCGAAGGAATCTGGCTGATCGACGCCGAGTCTCGAACGACCTTCGTCAACACGCACACGGCCCATCTGCTGGGCTACACGGTCGACGAGATGCTGGGAGCGCACCTCTTTGCGTTCATGGACGAGGAGGGCAAGAAGATCTGCGAGGCAAACCTGGAGCGCCGCCGCGGTGGCATCGAGGAACAACACGAGTTCAAGTTCCTGCGCAAGGACGGAACGCCGATCTGGCTGCTGCTGGCGACCAACCCCGTGTACGACCGCTCGGGCGCGTATGCCGGCGCACTCGCCATGCTGGACGACATCTCCGCGCAGAAGCAGCGGGAAGCGGAGCTTCGCGAGCGCGTCCGCGATCTCGAGGGCGTCGCCCAGGCCAAGACACGGGGAGCGCTCGAGCTAGAGCGCGAGATCGAACCTTCAGGGTGCGCCGATCGTGCGGCGGAGCCACCAACGCGCCTGCCCTGGCGCGAAGCGGTCATGCGAGGAATGTTGACCGTGGTGGGGGGCGTGGCTCCTCTGTTCTCCGCGTTGGGTCTGCTCGTGAGGTCGGCACCGCTCACGGCCGTGGACGTGTTGGTCCTGATGTTCGCCGGTGCGTTGCCGCCGGTGCTTTGGCTCGCCCGCTGGCCCTCGATTCGCGCGCGGGCGTCGGTCGCCATCACGATCGGGCTCGCCGCGGGAGTGTACTTCCTGGCGCGGATCGGGTTCGTCGCGGGGGTGGGTGTCGTTCTGGTGGCAACGCCCGTCATCGGCGTCATCTGCCTGGGTCGCCGGTTCGGGCTTGCCCTGATCGCGACGTCGGCGCTCGCTCACCTCGTGATCGGCCGGCTCGTCGGGGAAGGATCTCTGACCCTCGATCTCGCCTACCTCGACCCGTTCAAGGCGCAGAACTGGATCCGTGCCGCGGTGGCCACGACCCTCATCGCGTCACTGCTCGCGCTGATCGTCGATTTCGTCATCCGCCAGCTCGAGCGGACCTCGGTGGAGGTGACCGGAACCCTGTCGCAACTCCGCCGTCTCCACGTCCGCTTGGAGCGAACCGAAGAGGAGGAGCGGCGTTTCCTTGCGCGCGAGCTGCACGACGAGCTCGGCCAGATCCTGACGACGCTGAAGGCACGCCTCACGCTGACCGGCGCATCCACCCATGCGACCGCCCGGCCGCCGGGGCTCGAGTCCCCCGGCGATCTGATCGATCGGCTGATCGGACGGGTGCGCACGCTTTCGAGCGCGCTGCGGCCACCGCTGCTCGACGAGGTCGGCCTCGTGTCCGCGGTGCGGGTGTTTCTCGACGCCCAGGCGGCGGCGACCGGGCTCGAGGTGAGCCTCGATGCGACCGAGCAAGCCTCGCGCGACCGATTGCCGCCCGACGTCGAGATCGCCTGCTTTCGCATCATCCAGGAGTCGGTCACGAACGCCGTGCGCCATGCCTCAGCCCGCCGCCTGCAGATCGCCGTCGACCAGGACGCCCGACGGGTCGCGCTCGTCATCCGAGACGACGGCCGCGGATTCGACGGCGGCGTCACGCTCGATGCCGCGGCGGCCGCCGGCCATCTCGGTGTGGTCGGCATGCGCGAACGTGTCCGCGCGCGCGGCGGGAGCTTCCGGCTCGGGTCGCAGCCGGGATCGGGAACCGTGGTCGAGGTCGAGCTTCCGCTCGCCTGAGCCTCGCCATTTCCATGGGAGGCGCGCACAGATAGACGTGGCGGGCGAATTACTGCGAACTCTTGAGCGGATTCGGTTCCAGTCTCAGGTCACTGGGGGATTGCCAGCGACGGATTGTGACTTGAGGAGATGCTGAGCGACGTCGCGCTAAACGATCCTATGCGCGTGTGTGTAGACGTTCGCCGAGCTGCCCCGAACGAAGCCGACCAGCGTCATTCCCACCTCGTCCGCTAGGTCCACCGCCAGCGCCGAGGGCGCCGACACCGAGCACACCACCGGCACCCGCGCGATCGCCGCTTTCTGCACCAGCTCGAACCCTGCTCGCCCCGACAGCAACATCACCGTCTCCGCCAACGACGTGGCTCCCGCCCGCAGCCGTGCGCCGATCACCTTGTCGACCGCGTTGTGTCGGCCGACGTCTTCGCGAACCACCAGCAGCGTCCCGTCGGGGCGGAACAGGCCGACGGCGTGAAGGCCTCCGGTGGCGGCGAACACCAACTGCGCGGCGCGGATGGCGTCCGGCAGGCCGAGAACGACCGACAGCGGCACCCGGGTGTTGTCCGAAATCCGGGCGATGCGCCGGCGCACCGCCGCGATGCTGTCCTTGCCGCACAGACCACAGGCCGCGGTCGCCCGAAGCACCCGTCTCGCAGCGCCGGCGTCGAGCGGCCGCCCCGGCGCGGGAATGACGGTCACGATGTTTTCACGGTCGCGCCCGGTCCCGTTGCCTCCGTGCTCGAGCCCGGCGATCTGATCGAAGGCGTCGATCACCCCCTCGGTGAAGAGCAGGCCCGCGGCCAAGTCCAGATCGTCGCCCGGGGTGCGCATCGTGACCATGAGACTCTCGCCCCCGATCCGAATCTCGAGCGGCTCCTCGGCGACCACGAAGTCGCGGTTGCCATTGTGCTCGCCGGCCGCGCCGCTCGTGCCACGGCGGTCTACCGCACGCTCGACCGCGCGTAGCCCCGCCTGCGACCAAATCGGCAACGCGGGTGGCGGCATGGCCAGCAAATCCTAACTCGAATCTCTCCCCCGGGTTGCTCTTGCACCTGCGCGACGGGTCTTAGCTGCTCGGCATGATCCGCTACGTCGAAACAAACGCTTCCACGCCGACGCGATCCCCAACGCGAGGCTCGGCGGGTCGATTCCCGTGCGCTTCCGCGATGGACGGATGCCCGCGCCCGAGTCCGGTTGGCTCTCGCCAGCCGCGCGCCTTTCGGTCGTGGCGCCGCTCCGCGCATGTTTGGACAGCGCGTCGCGCTCCGACTCCAGGCATTGCTGACAGTTACCGATGATTGTGTTCGTCCATGCGAGGCATCGTCCCGGCTGTATTCCTGGCTGGCGTAGCGGTCGGGTGCGGTCGGATCGGCTACGAGCCACTCGGGGCTCCGGCGGGCGCTGGCGGCATGGCCGGAGTGACGGGGACCGCCGGCATGGGCACCTCAGGCGCGGGCGGTACCGCCGGCGGCGCTGGCAGCGCAGGATCGGCTGGCGGTAGCGGGATGAGCGGGGCAGGTGGGGGTGGCGGAAGCACAGGCGGCGAGACGGGCACAGGCGGCGTCATGGCTGTAGGCGGCGCCATGGGTGCAGGCGGCGCTGGGGGCCGCGGTGGCGCGGGTGTAGGCGGTGGCGCGGGCGCGCGTGGTGGCACGAGCGGCACGGCGGGCGTCGGCGGCGCGGGCGGCCGGGGTGGGACGAGCGGCACGGGCGCCGCGGGCATGGGCGGCGCGGGTGGGCCTGGTGGCACGAGCGGCGCGGTCGGCGGCGCGGGCGCGGGTGGCCGTGGTGGCACGAGCGGCTCGGCCGGTGGCGGTGCGGGCGCGCGAGGGGGCGCTGGCGGGGCGGCGGGTGCGGGCGGCGTGGCCGGCAGCAGCGCCGGTGGAACGAGCGGCAGCGGGGATGGCGGTGCGTCGTGCCTGACGACGACTCATGGCGGTCACACCTACGCCTTCTGCGAAGCCCTGCTCACTTGGGCCGACGCGGCGGCCGATTGCGGCGCCAAAGGGATGCATCTCGTGCGCATCGACGATGTCGCGGAAAATACCTGGGTACAGACGATCGCGTTTGCGGACGTGACGAGCACCTCGAGCGTGTACTGGGCGTGGATCGGCGGCAACGATCTCGCGGTGGTGGGCGAGTGGCGCTGGAGCGATGGCGCGCTGTTCTGGCTCGGCAGCTCCAACGGCACCGCGCAAGGCGGGCTCTACTCGAATTGGGTCGCGGGTGCACCAACGAGCGGCGGCGGCGCCACGGACTGCGCCATCTTCGAGCACGCGGCGTACTGGACCGACTTTCAGTGCACGCGGCTGCAGCGTTACATCTGCGAGCAATATTGACGCTAGCCGCTCTCGCGCGAAGCGCGAGTCTGCGGCTATTTGTGAGAGCTCTAGTGACAGAAGCGTTGCGCCGCGATGATCGTGATCGCCGAGCAGGCGGCGTGTGCGGGGCGGGCCATTGCGGTTAGCCAACAACCGCACACGCGCCGGCCTGCGGTGGGCTCACGCGCGTTGGGCGCCGACGCCGAACTCCACGGACGTTCGTCGATCGTCGAGCTTAATTACTGAGCCAGCAACCGGGTGAAGCCGCTGACCACGCGGGCGAGGACCTCGGCGCCATCTGCGCTCGTCTGCGTGGCAGGGTCGCCCTCCTTGACGGCGCAAGCATGGAGCCTGGTGCCCGCGATGGGGAACGTCGTGACCGCCAGGGCCGCGTGCATCGGTTGACGTCCTTCGTCGTCATCGTCGAGAAAGCGGCGTCGTGCCGGATCCGCAAGCATCGGCAGCCACGCGGCGAGCTCCTCGTGGCTGCCGTCGCCGCCCGAATGGGCCACGCAGAACCCGAGCTCGTCGGACACCACGATGGCGTCGAGCCCTTCCTGCTGGCGGCAGGCTTCCAGCTGCAACCGCAGCGCGTCGGCCAGGCACCCGCTCCGACAGTAGCGCCGTTCGAACGATCGGCCTTGTTTGACGCGCTCGTTTTCAGACACCATCGTGCCTCCTTCAGATTCCGTCAGCCAGCGTGTAGGCAGTGTAGGCCTTTGTGGGCGGCGGCGCAAGAAAACCTCCTTGGCGGATCGGCGGCCGAACCGGTGCGACGCCTGTCCTAACCCTGCGGTCGTCGGAATCGGCGACGGCGGGCCGCCAGCGTGGCCGCCAGCAACAGCAGCGCCGCCGTTGTCGGGCCTTCAGTTGCGAGCCCGGCGTTACACGAGCAGCCAGCGTCGCCTGTGCCATGGCCGGCAGAGCCGGCCTGGCCCGAGCCGCCACCGCGTCCGGCTCCGCCGGTCCCGCCCGAGCCTTGACCCGCGCCGCCGCCAGCCGCACCCAGGCTACCGCCGCCCGCCCCGGTGATCTCACCGCCGGCGCCAGATTGGCCGCCGCGTCCTCCGATGCCGGCGCCACCGCCGGCCGCGCCCGCGAATCCCGTCGTCTCGCTGCGTCCCGCCGCTCCGCCCGTCGCTGCGCTGCCACCCGCTCCGCTGGCTGCTCCGCTGCCGCCCGCTCCGCCGCCGCCCCCTCCGCTGCCGCCCGCTCCGCCCCGGCTGCCGGCCGCGCCGCCGCTCGCTCCTCCGCTGCCGCCCGCTCCGCCCCGGCCGCCGGCCGCGCCGCCACTCGCTCCTCCGGCTCCGCCCGCTCCGCCCGCTCCCCCGCGGCCGCCGGCCGCTTCGGCGCAGGACGGGGCGTCGCCGTTGTCGCAATCGAACTGCACGCCATTGAAGGGAACGACGAGGATCTTGCTGCCGCCGGTATTGACGGCGCTCGTATTCTTGTCGACGTCGGTAACGGCGAACGTGAAGTGGGTGACGTGGCCGTTCTCTTGATAAACGCTCACCCGCTCCAGGTTGTGCCACTGGTTGACGGTGCCGTCCGTGTACCGGAGCCAGCTCGAGCTCGCATTGGCCGGCGTCTGAGTACCCTGGTAAGCGAGGCCCGTGCTCGTCCAGCTCGTGATGCCGTTCTTGGACATGATGTGGTAAGCGCGCTGCACGTTCCAGTAGTTGTAGACGACGTGGAAATAGCCGCCGCTGTACCAGATGACCTCGTCCTCGGCATTGACGTTGTCGTTGTTCTCGAGGTTGGGCAGAACGCTGTCGGTTTCGACTTTGTAAGGTCCGAGGACCAGGTCGCTGTCCATGATGCAGCCGCTGCGAGACGTCGCCCAGAACCGATTGTCCGGACCAACGGTGAACGTGAAATTCGACGACAGCGTGCCGCATCCGTTGTGACCATTGGCGTTCGTCTTCGTCAGGCCGAGCAGCGTCCACGGGCCATTGGCGGAGCTCGCGCTGAACATCTGACCGGCGACGATCTCCCCCACTGACAGCGTGTACGGAGCGGCGCCGGTCGGTGCCACGAGGGCGGTCGTGTTGTGTCCCTTGTTGTTGCCTTCCTGGTTGCGGGTGTAGCAATCACCCTGGGAAACATACGGCCCCATGATGTTGTCGCTGACCGCTTGAATGGGGATCGAGCTTTGCCAACCGGTTCCACTCGCGCCCACCGGCGGCCCAAACCCGTTGCTGTACGCCCATCGGCTCGCGTAGAGGTGGTACTTGCCGTCCTCGCCTTTCACAATCTTCCCGTCCCAATAGAAGCTCGTCTGCTGGCGAGGGCCGACGCCGCCAGTGGTGCCGTTGTCCTCGAGCCCATTCGCCGGATCGCGGGCGCCGACGGTCGACGCGCCCCAGACCGTCGTCGACAGCTTGCCGACGATCGGCATCGGCTGAAAGTACTTTATCAGCGGCTGCGGCGCGCCCGCCGCGGGCGAGATCACCACCACGAGCCCCGCGATCGGAAGCGTTGCTCGACAAAACAACCGCCGGATCACGGGTCGCTCTCGATTACGATCACGCCCGCCGGGGAGCGAAGCGCAAGCTAGTTACGGTTGATGATCAGTTGCGACGTCTTGTTCTGGCCGAACAATCCGTAGGAGTCGGTCGGAATCGGGGTGGCGAAGATGCTCCCGTTCGCGCGCGCCTGGCTCGACGACTGCGAGCCACTGAACATGACGCTGAACGCGCCCGAGACGAAGGTCGATTGCCCGTTGCTGCTGCTCGACTGCCGCGGAACCTGCTTCCAGTCGATCGCGATCACGCCACAGCTGATGGGCGTCTGCCCGTTGCTGTTGAAGGAGAAACATTGATAGCCCGGGACAGCCGCGAGGTTCGTGTTCAGCTTGGATGAGCCGCCCGCGGGTGTGAAGTCGGCGTTCGGGATCGTGCCGTAGCCCAAGATGCCGCTGCAGCTGCCGTTCACGTCGCAGCTCTGTCGGTTGAAGTACAGGTTCGTCGTCGTTCCCTGACCGGTCGACTCGTTTCGGGTGACGAACAGATCGACGAACGTCGTACCGTCGAACCCGTTGGCGCTCGCGGAGCTGCCATTGGCATTGAAGCGGGTGATCTCGGCGGCATCGGCGGCGCCGATCACGGTCAGCGAGAGGGCGATGACGGAGGCCAGAATCGTAATGCGGTCGGTGGTTCGCATGCTCGTCTCCTATGACTGCGGACTACGGTGTCTCCGCGCACCCCACGCGCACGGCCGACAGGATTGCGGATTGCCCAACCTGCCACGGAGACGTCCAATTACGCAAGCACCGTTACGAAAAATCGTCCCGGCCTTGGTGGCGACGTCCTCCGATTTCGTCGGAAAAGTTGCCCGCCATCCCCTCGAAGCGAACATGGGCGGCTATCGACCGAGCTTCGGCGTATCCGCGATCGTCGTGGCGATCCTCGGGGCGCTCCTCCTGGGAGCGGCGGCGCCCAACCGCGTGGTGGCGGCAACCCTCAACTGGAAGGGCCATACCTGGCAGGTGAGCTCCGGCGCAATGGCGGGCGTCTGTCAGGCCAACCCGGCGAACGTCACGATCGACTCGAACGGCTACCTCCACTTCCGCATCTCGAACGCGCAAGGCATGTGGACCGCCTCGGAGATCTTCACGACCGACAAGTTGGGGTTCGGCACCTACCAGTGGCACGTCGACGGCCCCATCGACAGCTACGACAAGAACGTCGTGCTCGGCCTTTTTCCCTATGGCCCGGCGGCTGGCATCGGCGGCGACGGGACGAACGAGATCGACATCGAGTACGCGCGCTGGGGCCGCGCCAGCGGGCCGAACGGTGACTGGACGGACTACCCGGCGTCTGGGACGACGATCGGCGAGCTTTCGTACACGTTTTCGCTCGCCGGAACGACGCTGTCGACGTCGCGGTTCGTCTGGACGAAGACCAGCATCACGAGCTCGCTCCTGAGTCCGCTGATTCCCGTGGGTACGGACGACGGCCTCATCAAGACGTGGACGTACGCGCCGCCGAATCCCACGATGAACATTCCCCAGCAGGCGTTGCCGCTCGGAATGAACCTTTGGTGCTTCGACGCGCCGCCGTCGGACGGCAAACCGGTCGAGATCATCGTCCGCGATTTCACGTTCGTCCCCGAGGGCTCGATGACAGGCAGGGGAGGGGCGGGTGGAAACGGCGGCGCCGCCGGGAGCAGTGGCCCAGGCGCAGGCGGGGCCGCTGGCAGCGGGGGTCGCGGAGCACGCGGCGGGATCGGCGGCGGTGCGGGGACGATCGCCGCCGGTGGCACGACCGGCAGCGCCCGTGGGGGCACGGGCGGCGGCTCCGGGGAGCGCGGTGGCGCCGGTGCCGGCTCGGGCGGAAGCGGCATTGCCGGCGCCGCGAGCGGTGGCGGCGGTGGTGTCGGCTCGGGCGGGAGCGGCATTGCCGGCGCCGCGAGCGGTGGCGGCGGTCGTGCCGGGCTCGGCGGCGGTGCCGCCAGCGCCGGAAGTGGCGGCCAGCCAGGAGCGGCCGGCGGCCAGGGCGGGGCGACCGAGGCGGCGGGCACGACGGGCGGCGCGAGCGCCACAGGCCCCGGCGGCGGACCAGGCACCCACGCCGCGGGAGACGGATCGGGTTGCGGCGGATGTTCGATAGAGGGCGCCAATACCGGCGGCGCTGTCGCCGTGGTCATCATGGTGATGTTCGCCGCGGCGGTCGCGATGAGGCGGCGGTTCACGGTCCGTCGTAGCTCACCCGATCGACACGAAGCACGGCGTCGTTCGCCGGATAATCCGCCCCCTGTTCGGGCGGGGCGACAACGCCGAAGCTGAACCCGAGTCTATGATTTGCCGTGTGGCTGGGACCCGCGACTCGAATTATCGAAACCGGATGTGGTGCCGCTCGATGTGGTGATCGGGGTTGCCCGATCGCGGCTCGCCTGGTCCAGGAGCTCGGCCAGCGGCTCGGGCGCGCTCAGCATCGGCCAGTGTCCGGTCGCAAGGTCGTAGCGGCGCCATTCGGGCGTCAAGAAGCCGGCCATCTGGGGCTGGGCGGCCGCGACCTCCCGAAAGCCGTTGCAGGCGATGACCAGGCGCCGATATTCGCCGCCCTTCGCGTGCAGGCGCAGCGGCTGGAGGTAGCTGCCGAACGGCTGAGCCACCGCACGCGCTTCGAGTTGCGCCCGCGCTTCCGCGCCCAGGCCCTCCAGCATTGGGGACGGCCCGAGCCGCTCGACGCCTGGGAACGGCAGCCGCCAGCCGTCGCCCTGTTCGCGTACCACCCGGCGCATCCCCTCCGCGACGTCGCGCGGGTAGAAGTCGATGTGGCTCTGCCCGTTCTGCGACGGGGCGGTGTCGAGGTAGACGAGCGCCGACAAGCGATCGCCGGCCTGATCGGCGACCCCGGTGATCACGATCCCCGCATAGCTGTGGCCCACCAGCATCGCGCGCCGCAGATCTTCATACCGGAGCAGGTTGACGACGTCCGCGATGTGGGTGTCGAGATCGACCTCCGCCCGCGCGAGGTGCGATCGCTCGCCGAGCCCGGTCAGCGTCACCGGATAGACGTCGTGGCCGCGGGCGCGCAGCGCGCGCGCCGTGTTCTGAAACGCCCACCCACCGATCCAGGCGCCAGCAACGAGAACGATCTGCCCCACGGGAATCAACCTAGTCTCGGCATCGCGCTCGGCAACCCCGATCGCCCCGAACCGCATCACGGCTGCGGGCGAAACCGGTAGGCCGCGTGTCCGGTGCCGGGGATCCCGGCGGCGATCCGCTCGAACCTTTCCGGACGGGTCTCGATCCACGGCGCTTCCGGCGGGCGCGGATCGAGCAGCACGACCACATCGATCTGCTGCTCGGTCAGCCGCGCGAGCCATGCCTCGGCGTCCGCCCGGCGTCGCACCTCGTCCCCGCGCTCATAGTCGACGATCGACCCGTCGCCGGTAATCGGCACGTAGAACACGCGGTTCTGTAGATCGCTTCCAAGCAACGGATGGCGGAACACGTTGTGCCCCACCCCATCCCAGCCCGCGGTCACGGCGATGCGGTGCCGGACGCCGTCGTCCAGCTCGCGCCAGATCGGCCACGCGCCGGCGTACGCGCGTTTGATGGCGTGCATGACGAACGCGGGCGGCTGCTCGCACAACGCCGCGAACACCGGGTAGCGATGCTGCGCACGCGCGCGCCCGAGCAGGATCCCGCCCGCGATCAGGCCGATGCACGCAGGGGCGATCATCCAGCGCGGCCTCGGTTGCCGCCAGCTCAGCGCCAGCGCGAACACCCCGGCCACGAGCGTCGCGACCGCCGGCAGCGTCGCGAACATCGCCTGTCGAAGCGGCAGCGTCAGGCCGCCGGGCACCCCGATCACCCATTCGATGCCGAGCGCCGAGCCCCACAACACCGGCATGACCCGCGACTCGATCTGGGCCGCGAACAGAAAACACGCGGCCGGCGCCACCATCAACAGGCGCACGACCGCCAGTCCCCACAACGCACGCTGGCCGGCGAACCGCCGCAGCGAACAGCGCGGCGGCGAGCGGAACGCCCAGCGCGTGCGACATGGCGTCGACGATGCCCATCTCCGCCCCAGGGGGCAAGATCGGCATCGTCCGCGTGGTGAGGTAACCGGACGGTGTCCGGCTACCTCATTCGCAGTTCGTGCCTTGCCAGTAGATGGACTGGATCTCGGCCGGCGACAGCGCGCGCCCGAAGATACGAGGCTCGTCGACCTGGCCGCTGAGCAGGCTGCCGCCGGTCGAGTCCGCGCCGATTCGCAGCGGCAGACTGTTGACGGGGATCGTGCCCGATATCGCGACATCCCCCGCCGGCACACCGTTCACGTACAGCGCGATCTTCGTTCCGTCGTAGGTCCCCGCGACGTGCGTGAACGTTCCCGGCGCCACCGGGTTGAGCGAAAACACGCCCGGCGAGCCGATGAGCATGCGCAGGCGATCGCCGACCATGTCGAGGAGGTAGCCGTCGCCGGAGCCCGCCGTGATCTTGTCGACGATCCGCCCGCCGGTCGACGGCGTGTTGATCCAGGCGTCGATCGTGATGGCGCTCGATACCTGGAGGTCGGCGGCGTTCGGAATCTCTACGAACGAGCCCGGCGACGATCCGAGGCTGAAGGCTGTCCCATTCACGCCCGGCGTGAAGGTCACGATGCCGGGGGAGGAGCCGTCGTTGGAACCGACCGCATCGTCGAAGTCTCCGTCTGCGTGCCACCAGCTGATCGTGCCGCTCAGCGGATTGCATCGCGGATCGACCGTCCCGCCCATACCGCCGGGGCCGCTTCCGCCCCTGCCGCCCGTACCGCTTCCGCCCATACCGCCCATGCCGCTTCCGCCCATACCGGCCCCACCCGAGCCGCCGCCGTGATGGTGATGGCGCTTGTGATGATGTCCTTTGTGCTTGTCGCTCGACTTGTGCCAGCCGTCGCACGAGCGCAAGGCATCGGCCGCCAGATCGACGTCGTCGACTTCATCGCCGACACACCCGGCCCCGACGACGAGAGAAGAAAGGAGGAGGAATGGCGCGGCAAGAGTTCTCATGCTTACCCCCGCGCAAACCGTATCACGATTCACATAATCCGGTGAACCAAATGGCCTCGGCAGAATTTTTGGAGGACGCTATCTTTCATTTGATTTCAACGGCTTACATTGTCGCACCGGTAGTATGCTGCAATTCTCCTTACTTCTGAATGCCGCGATTTTGCGGCAACTCAATGGGTAACGATCGAGTCCAGGATCGCTGCGATCCGGGACCTGCGGAGTACGCGGGCGGGTCGAGGAAAGTTTCCCCGGCCCCGCGGGTAGAGGTGGACATGTCGCCGCTAACCAGCCGACGCCGTCGACGAATTTCGTGACCGAATGGCTGCGTCTCGACGAGCTGCTTCCGTTGCTTGCCCGAGGAGGTGTCGTCTTGAGAAACCACATCGCGATCGTCACCGTTGCTGCTGCGGCAATAGTCTTGAGCTCGGCCTGCGGTAACGATCCAGGCTCGAGCGGCGGCGCAGCAGATGGCAACTCTGACGCCGGAAAGGGCGGCGCCGGCGGGAGCGCGGGCACTGGTGGCAGCGCTCCCGGTGGCACCGGTGCAGGTGGAAACCCGGGCGCGGCGGGCAGTGGGACGGGTCCGGCCGGCGCGGGTGGGAGCGCGGGTGCGGGCGGACGCGCGGGCGCCGCGACGGGTGGCGCGGGCGTGGGCGGACGCGCGGGCGCCGCGACGGGTGGCGTGGGCGTGGGCGGACACGCGGGCGCCGCGGGCAGCGCGACGGGTGGCGCGGGCGTGGGCGGACGTGCGGGCGCCGCGGGCAGCGCGACGGGTGGCGCGGGCGTGGGCGGGCGCGCGGGCGCCGCAGGCAGCGCGACGGGTGGCGCGGGCGCGGGCGCCGCGACGGGTGGCGCGGGCAGCGCGGCTGGTGGGGGAGGCGGCGCAGGCGCAGGTGGTCGCGGCGGAAACCCACCGGCCACGTGTGCAAGCCCGGTGTTCACAACCTCAGACACAAATGGCGGGTGGAGCAACGGAGGCTACTACGTCCACAACAATGTCTGGAACGCGGGCGAAGCCGGACCAGAAACGTTGTATGCCTGCTCGTTCAAGAATTGGTATGTCCGATCCACTCAGCCAAGCACCACTTCGGTGAAGGCGTATCCGAATGTCCATCTCGATATCAACAGTCTGAATGGCTCACCGATCAACGACTACACCACGATCACCAGCACGTTTTCTGCCACCAGCCCGCAGGTCGGGATTTACAACGTCGCTTACGACCTTTGGCTCAACGGTGTGGGTTGGGGGAGCGGCACGACCGAGGTCATGATTTGGACCGAAAACCACAAGCAAGCGCCGCTGGGTTCGACTGTCGCTCCGCAGATGACCTTCGGCGCCAGCAAGTATGACGTTTACCGCTACACATCGAGCTCCGACGGGGGCGTCCAAGTCATCACCCTGCTGTCGACGCCAGCACAAACCTCCGGCTCGGTCGACCTGAAAGCGATTTTGAGCTGGATTGTCGGCAAGGGCTGGATCGGCTCCAATGCCACCGTCAACCAAATCGGTTACGGCGTCGAGATCTGCTCCACCGAGAATCAGCCTGCGACCTTCTACTTCACCGATTTTTCGGTGACGATGAAATAGGGGTCGGCTGGGGCTGCGTTCAAGCGGGCGGGAACACGAGCACCACGACCGAGTACGCCGGCACCGGGACCACCAGCGCGGCGCCGCCGTCCTCCGACGAGACGTCCTCGCCGCTCGTGACCTCCCCATCCATGTCGCCGTCGACGGGGGTATACGCGTACCGCTTGCCGATGGCGCCGAATCTCTTGGCGCCGGCGACGTTCACGCGCACCTCGGTGGCACGGTTGGGATTGATGTTGCTGAGCATGAGCGCCAGGTCGCCGCTGCCGTGCCGCGAGGCGTGCGCCAGCAGGCTGGGGTTGTTGCTGTTGACGGGCACCATCTCGTCGCCCCCCGCCGCCAGGTGGTGGGCAATCAGCGCGCCGTGATAGCCGAAGCTCGGGACGTCCACGCCCTGGCCCTTCTCGGCGTCGAGGTAGTTGCGATCGTGCAGCTGCGCCCAGTGCACCGCCACGGCTCCCTGCTCCATGAAGTTGGCGTAGGACTCGGCGGCGAAGATGCCGCCCACCTGGGTGTGTGTCTGCGGCACACGCGGGGCGTTCGGATCGTCCGGCTGCTTGGGGTTGTACGCCGCACCGATCTCGCTGCGGAATACGTTCGGTCCCCACTCGGTGACGGCGATGGGCATGGTGGCGCCGCGCTCGCCGCATCCGAGCGATGACTGCGCCATCTCAGTGCGCAGCTCGGCGAACATTTTCGGGATCTCCCGGGCCGCGATGGTCAGTAGGCTGCCGAGCTTGTCCTCGCCCGCGTACCAGTGATTGACAGCCATGTCCATCGACGCGCACGCGTGAGGTAGAACGCTCTCGTCCCAGTCGGTGTCGCCCGTCCGTTTCGAGTATTCGGTGAACGGCCAGTGCACGACGGCGCCGACGTGGATGGTCGGATCGATCGCCTTCATGGCGGTCGCAAATTTCTCGAAGTCCCGACCGTAGACCTCGGGGGCGAGCGCGGGGTTTCTCCTGCGTGCGCGTCCGTCGGTGCCGTTGTACGGGAACCGCAAGTCGGCTTCCCATCCTGCCGAGGTCGCGCTGCCGTGGTAGTAGCCGTTGCCGTACAGCTCGTTGCCCACCTCCCAGTATTTGATGCCCACCGGTTCGGCGCGTGAGATGCGCAGGAAGTTCTTGCCATCGTCGGGCGTGATGGGCGCGGCGGCGCGCAAAGCCGCCCAGTCCCCGGCCGTCTGCCAGTTGTAGCCGGTCGGGTCGACGCCGATCACGTTGGTGTCACCGGGCAGGGCGTTCGCGTAGGCGACCCACGCGGCGGCTTCGTGGGGCAGCCCCGGCCCGGTGCCCGCCGGATCCATCCCGTAGTTGACGGTGATGAACGCCCGCGAGCCGAGGCGGTCCAGCAGCTTCACGAACAGCCCGAAGTTCGACGCGAAATCGACGTAGACGCCGTTCCCGCCGAAACCAGCGGCCGGCGTGGGTGTGCCGGTGTGTGTCTCCCAGTGGTAGAGGTCGGCGTACGAGCCACCGGGGTAGCGGAGCGACGTCACCGCCGCTTCCCGCAAGTACATCTCGGTGGTGGCCGAACGGGTCAACAAGCCGTCGTACACCGCGGTGTGGACGCCGATGAGATCGGGGCTGACGATTGCGAGGGCGGTGGCGTCGAAGTCGACGTCGACGACCGGCGGCAGCTCGGGGGCGCTGTCACCGCAAGCCGTCAGCAACCCGACGCCGAGCAACGGGACCACGCGTAGAACCACAAGCAAGCGCGGATGCTTCACTTTTGAACCTCCTAGTCGACGGTGAACGCGACGTCGTCGATGGTGACGTCCACCGGGAACGGCGTAGCGCCGGCGATCCAGTCGAAGATCCACACAATCCCCGTGATCGAATCCGCACTGACCGAGGCCTGCGGCGCGCCAGCTTTGAAGTCGGACCACTTGTACTTCACGACGTTCATCGTGCTCGTAACCGACACGTCGACCTTGGGCGACTGGCAGGTGCCGTCATAGCGGTTGGTCTTGGGGACGCACTTCCCGAAGCTGGGCGCTCCCGCCGCCTCGTTGACGTCGTTGGGCGAGGTCCCCACCGACATGATGAGACGGGCAGTGGCGCCAGCATCGCCTTTGACGCTGAACGAGATGCCCGTGAACATCGACGCGTCGACCGCACACGAGAACCCGAACGCGAAGCCCGCATTGTCTCCGACGGTGCCCGAGAGATGCCACGCCATGGTGGACATGTCGGAAACCAGCGCGTCCGGGTACGAGAAGCTGTAGCCCGAAAACGCGCCGTCGCTGCTGAACCCCCACGAGACGGTCTTGCCGTCCGTGCTGCTCGCGAAGTCGCTGATCACGTAGGGTTGGTCGCCGGTTTTCGGTACGACCTGCTTGGTGCAGGCGGGCGGGAATAGACCGGTGCTCGCGCCGTCACCCATCGGACCCGCGTCGTTGGAATTGCCGCCACTCGAGCCACAGGCGCTGGCGGCCACCGCAAGCAAGGCCCACGACAGCAGCGCGGGACGCGTGGCTTTCTTCAGCGGAGCTCGGAACGGCTTCCCGAACCGTCCCGCGATCGATGCATGCAGTACCATTGACGGACCTCCGACGGGCGTGTGAACGAACGGAATTGCTCAAGCCTTAACACGACCGCGTCCCGAGCCGGGCGAGAACTCACGTCTTCTTGTCCTGCGAAGGAGGGCCATGCCCAGGCAACCCGCGAGCGCGAGAGTGGACCAGGATTGGCGGGCGCCGGTCCCATTCGGAGGAGGGTCGGAGGTGGACACTGCGACCGCGCAGCCGCGCCCCGATGGCTCGTTGTCCCGGGCCCGGGGTGCACCTCCGGCGCCGGAGCCACCGCCGGAACCTGCGGGGTTGGCTACCGAACCGGCGGCGCCACCGGTGGCGCCGGACCCACCGTCATTCGAGACGCACGTGCTTGCGAAACAAGACATGCCCGCCGGACAGGCTCCGTTGTCATCCACGCCGTCGCAGTCGTCGTCGAAAAGATTGCATGTCTCCACCGCCGGCGGTCCAGGGCGGCAGTCCGCGGGATCGCAGGTCGGGCTGTAGCGGGCGCACCAGCCGACACCGCACTGGGGACGGACCCGCTCGTCGGCCTCGCCGTTGCAGTTGTCGTCCCGCGCGTTGCAGATTTCAGCGGCATCCGGGTGGACAGCAGGATCCGTATCATTGCAGTCGCCGCCGCGGACTGCGTACCCTCGCAGGTTGCCGCAGCCCAGCTTCGGGGTTCCGGTTTGAAACTGGTAGTAGCCGTCGCCGTCGCTATCCGGCCACATCATGACTGCGGGAGCGTTCTCATCGATCTGGCCGTCGCAGTTGTCGTCCTTGGCGTTGCACACCTCGACCGCGCCTGGGTGCACGGTTTCGTCGTTTTCGTTGCAATCGCCGTCGGTTTTTGCGTAACCGGCTGGGGCCGGGTCCCCGGCGCAGCCGAGCCGGATGCCGAAGTCCCTGGCGCCGTAGCCGTCGCGGTCGGAGTCCAGGTAAAAGCTGCCGGCGCTGCAGCCGAACACCCATTGAAACTCGCCGCCGCCGGGAGAATCCCCGCTGGACGCGTTGTTCCCGTTGCCCGCCAGCGCCGCCACCCCGACGTCGACGGCCCCCGGCTGCGTCGGCGCCTGCCAGGAAAAGCGGAACGTGACCGCCCCGTTGGCGGCGGTTTTTGGCGTCGTGTGAGTGAGCCCCTGCGATCGTTCCGCCAGGCCCTCGCCCGGCAAAGCCTTGAGGGTACCGACCCCGCCCGTCGTGATGAAGGCGCCTCCGACCCGGATGTTCGGCCAGCGGATGGTCAACGTGAACGTCACAGAGTCGCCTGGATTGATCGTTGAACGATCGGCAGTAACGCCTACGTCGGGTGGGGAGGCGCCGCTGCCATGACACCCCTCGCAGCTGGCGCTGATGATTCCGGCGGAATGGGCAGCCGCCGAAGGCGCGCGGGCCAACGCCGCCGCTACGGCCAGCCCGACGATCCAGAGCCGCGTCCGCGCCGCGCCACAGCGGAGTCGAGACCACATCTGCTGGAAGAATACAGTAGCTGTAGGCACAAAGTTCGTCGGCAGCGCCTCCGGGGTCGCGACCTGTGACCGGCCGAGCGCGCCGGCCGAGCGGAAAGAAGTATGCTCGGCCCATGACCGCGGTGTGCCCCGCCTGCGGGGCGCGGCTGGACGCAGCGTTCACTTGCACGTTTTGCGGACAGTCGTTTCCGACCCTCGCCAGCGTCAGGGTGCTGCTGCCGGCGGCGCCCGCCTGCGTGGAACATTGGCGGCGGCAGCTCGGCTGCATCCTGCAGCAAGCCAGCGAGTCGATACGCGGCCTCGCGGTCCAAGCCGCCGAGCCAGGCGTCCGCAGCGCGACACAGACGCGGCTGCGGGCGCTCGCCGGTTCCATCGCCGATCAGGCGGACGACATCGCGGTCGTCCTCCGGCCCGTGCTCGGCGAGCCGCTGCCGGCGGGGGAGGACGTCGGACTGCCGCGTGGAGCTACCGACTACCTCTGCTGCCTTCTCCGAGATTGGGCCTGGTGTGAAGGCCACGATGAGCAGAACCAGCGATCCCTCGCTGCGCTCCGGCGCGTCACTCGAGATCAGAGTCTCGGCCGAACCCTGGTCCTTGGTGCAGGTGGGTGCCGGCTGGCGTACGACCTTCACATTCAGTGCGGTGGAACCGAGACCGTCGCGGTCGACATCGACCCGTATCTTTTGATCATGGCCGAGGCGGTCATCCGTGGGGCGGCCGTGAGCCTCACGGAAACCAGCGTCAACGCGCCCGAAGTGGAACCCGTCAGCCGCCGCTGGACGTTGTCGGCGCCGTCCGGCCCGCTGGGCGCGGAGGCGTTCCAGTTCTTCTTGGCGAACGGCACCGAGCCGCCGTTCGAGGATGGAATGTTCGATGCGGTCGTGACCCCGTGGTTCATCGACCAAGTACCGACGGATCTCGAGTCACTCTTGCGCAGGATGCATCGCCTGCTGGTGCCGGGCGGCCGGTGGATCAATCACGGCCCTCTCATCTACCGACCCGACGCGCTTCCCATTTCGCGCTGGTACTCCCGCCAGGAAATCTTCGACCTGGCTGGCGCCGTCGGATTCCGGGTGGGGGCCTGGGAAAGCGTCTCTCAGCCGTGTCTGGTGTCGCCGTTGACTGGCCGCGGACTGATAGAAAACGTGCTGACGTTCGAAGCCGTACGCCCGTAACGCCGCAGAACTTGAATTGGGGTCTCCGGTCGAGATCAGTGGGCCGGGTGCGCGTGGCCGGCGCCGCCGCCGACCGGAACCGGCACGATCATGAGGGCGTGGGGTGTCTTCTCGTCCACGACAAAGACTGGCGATGCCGGCGTACCGTCGGAGCCGATGTCGGCGGAGGTCATGTTGGGCGCATAGAACATGAGGTGACCCGGGAACGGCGCCGCGATGCCCCTCTCGGCGTCGATGGTGACGATGTTGTGCGGCGAGAGCATATAGATGATCCCGGGACGCTTGGGCGCCTTGAGCTTGCCGGAGCTGAAGGCCGCCTTGACCGCATGGCGAATCTCCAGCTCGGACTTGCCCCGCGCGCGAAGCGAGGCGACGAGGAGGTACTTCGGGAGGAACGTCTCGACGCCCTCCTCGTCCATGCACTGTGGCTCGATCGCGTTGGGGATGCGGTGATCGACCAGGCAGACGAACCCGTTCTGCGATTCGCGCGCCTTGACGTAGCCGCTCTTATCGTGGACGTAGACGCCGGCCTTGGCCCCCAGGGCGGGGGGCGCGGCCTCCAGTGCGAGCGCCACCTCCTTGTCGCCCTCGCTCGGCTTGGGCTCGTCGGCGCGCGCGGCGTTCACGGTGCCCGCCACGATGACGACGGACAATAGGCGGGCAAGCTGCGAGGGCGGCAGGTCGGTCATGAGAGTCTCCTTCGAGGTGTTGTCCCCTGACGACGACCGAGACCGCCCAAAGGGTGCGGTGCGCGTCGCGTTTGTGCGCCCGGGACAGAAAGTTCGACCGGGTCCGCATCCTTTCTCCCATCCCGGTCGTCGTCGAGTTGGATGAAGACGATCATGGTCCGATACAGAACCTCCGAGGCGGAGGGCGATGCCAACGAAGCCCTCGTGCGTGCGGTGTTCGACGAGCTGCGGGCGCGCGCGCCTGGAGGCATCCGCTACGCGAGCTACCGGCTCACGGATGGCGTCACCTTCATTCACATCGCGAGTCTCGAGACGGGAGCGGAGAATCCGCTCTCTCAGCTTGCGTCGTTCAAGGCCTTTCAAGGGCAGTTGAAGGATCGCTGCGTCGAGCCGCCCGTCGTGACCGAGCTGCCGGTCGTGGGCTCGTATGGCGAGGCCGCACCGTGAGCTCACTCAGAGGGCTAGGAACGGCGGAGAAACCCTGGCTACTCGAGACGCCGCCCGGGACCTCCGACTACCACGCCCACCGAAGAACAACCGGATGCGAGCGGTCGCGAAGGCGAGACGATGAGCGGCCGCGAAGCGTTGACGTGGGCGAGGCGATGAGGAGGACGACAGCCTGCTGCTAGGGTTGCCCCCTGTGACTCGAACACCGTCCACCCTCGCCGACGCCCGAGAGCAATTCTTGGCCATGGTCGGTGACGTGCGCCCCGAGCTTCATCGCTACTGCGCCCGCTTGACCGGCTCGGTCATTGAAGGAGAAGACATCGTCCAGGACACGCTCGCCAGGGCGTTCTACGCGCTGAGCCTTTCCGAGGAGGTGCCGCCCCTGCGTCCCTGGCTTTTCCGCATCGCGCACAACGCGGCGATGGACTTTCTCAAGAGCCACGCCAACAAGAACACCGACGTGACCGCGGATATCGAGGAGCTGGCCGGCTTCGAGGACAAGCCCGACCCCGCGGTGGTGCGAGCGGCCCTCGTCTGCTTCCTGTCTCTCCCGGTGGCACAACGGAGCGCGGTCATCTTGAAGGACGTCCTCGGCCACTCGCTCGACGAGACCGCCGAGACGATGGGGACCACCGTCATGGCCGTGAAGGCCGCGCTGTTCCGGGGACGAGGCAAACTATTGCAGCGGGAGCGCGAGGAGGCCGAAGTCGCGGCCACGACCCGCGCCGAGCTCGATCGGTACGCGAGCCTGTTCAACGCGCGCGACTGGATGGCGTTCGCGCTCTGGTGAGCGACGATTGCCGGCTCGATCTCGTATCCAAGTCCCAACGTCGCGGCAAACAGGTCGGCGCGTACTTCGGGCGGTACGAAAGGGAGAACATCACGCTCCGGCTGGGGCGCCTCGAGGGGCGGCTCGCGTTCGCGGCCTATGTGGCCGGCGCGGCCCGGCCGGCGTACTTCATCTTTCTCGAGCTCGAAGCGGGCCGCGTAACGTCGATCCGCGATTTCCGCTACGTGCCGTACATCGCCGCGGAGGCCGAATTCGAGATTTGGGCTGCGTAGCTGCGCGAGCTTCTTGCGATCACGCCTGCGCTCGCCCGTACGAGGTCGAGCCGGCGGCATCGATCGACGCTGCTCCACCACGTAGCAGCCAACCTAGGTCGCGGTCTACGATCGACTTTCCGGCGCGTCGGTCGTTTCTCGAATACCGTTCACACCGGACGCGCCATGGCCGGCCTGATCGATCTCATCTGGCCCGGCGCCTTCGGATCGGGCGAGACGATCGTCTTCTGGGCCACGGGCGGCGCGCCGGCGCTGTTCGCGTACGCCGACCAGCTGCTCGCGCCCGTCCGGCCTCAGCAGCGCACGTTGCCTTTGCGCAAACTCAGCTTGCGCAATTGTGCGGTGTTCGGCGCGGGTCGCGTTCATAGAGTGGCGACCATGAACTCTCGATTGCTCTTCGTCGCGCAAGGCGTCGCCTGCCTGCTCTCCGCCCGAGCCGTGGCGAAGACCCAGGCCAGCGTCCTTACCGTTCATCAGGTCACGGCCAGTCCTCAGGGCCTGTCGGTCAACGGCTACATCGTCGAGGGCCACCATGGGCTTGTTGCCGTCGACAGCGCGCTCACCATCTCCGATTCGAAGGCGCTACGCACCAAGGTCGAGGCGCTGGGCAAGCCGCTGCTGGCGATACTGCTCACGCACGGGCACCCCGATCACTACAACGGCGTCTTCTACTTGATTGAAGGCAGGAAGGTCCCGGTCTTCGCCACGGCCGCGGTCGCGAAGGTGATCCGTGAATACGACACGCTGAAGGAGAAGCAATGGAAGCCGGTGTTCGGCGCCGAATGGCCGCCCGCGCGCGCTTTCCCCGACCACGAGATCGAGGATCGCGGGAAGGTCACGTTCGACGGCCTGACCTTCGTCGCCCACGATCTCGGCCCTGCGGAGTCGCATGCGGATTCCTACTGGGAGCTGTTGGGCCCGCAGCGTGCCGCCTTCATCGGTGACGAGGTCCTGAACGGCTCCCACGCCTATACCAACGACGGCCATACCACCGAGTGGCTGAAGAACCTCGATCGACTGACGCGGGAGCTCAAAGGGGTGAAGCGTGTCTATCCGGGCCATGGCGCAGCCGGAGACCCGTCGATGCTGTCGTGGGAGAAGCAATATCTGATCAAGTACCGCCAGGAGGTCGAAGCGCTGAGGACGGGCCGCCCGAGCCTGACCGAAGCGCAGAAAAAGACGCTCGTCGGACGGATGAAGGCGGCGTACCCGACCGCGGGCAACGAATTCATGATCGCGCTCGGCGCCGACACCGTCGCTGCCGAGCTGGCGCGAGGACGTTGAACGCGTCGAAGAAGCCCGGTGATTGCCGGTCCGGCCCGAGCGCTGCTAGCGTCCTCCTGCCATGAGCGTCTCGCTGGCCGATCTGTTCGCGGGCATCATGCCCTTCGTCGCGACGGTCGAGGGGCGCACCCTCACGCGGGCCGCACGCCTGCTCGGCGTGACGCCGTCGATGGTGAGCCGATCGATCGCGAAGCTGGAGTCCGATCTCGGAATCCGCCTGCTCAACCGCACGCCCCGGACCGTTTCGCTGACGCCGGAGGGAAGCATCTTCTACGGCCAGTGTCAGAGCGCCGTAGCCGGCGTCCGCCACGCCCGCGAAGCCGTCTCCCAGGCCCTGGAGTCCCCGCGTGGTGTTCTGCGCGTTTCGCTGCCGCTGGCGCTCGGGGAGCTCGTCGTCATGCCGGCGCTTCCCCGCCTGCTGTCCCGTCACGCAGGGCTGTCGATGGAAGTGACCCTCACCGATCGCTTCGTCGACCTGATCTCGGAGAACTTCGACGCGGTCGTCCGCATCGGCGAGCCGCGATCTTCCGGTTTGAAGCGGCGCCAGCTGCCGCCCGTGCGCTGGTCGACCGTCGCATCACCGGGGTATCTGGCCGCGCGCGGAACCCCACGTCGCCCGCAGGATCTGGCCCGCCACAACTGCCTGCATTTCGTCCTGCCCAACGGCACCCCGCAAGCGTGGCGATTCGGCGGCGCGCGCCGTGGCGCCGAGGAGCGGTTTCCGACGCAGGGGAATCTCGCGAGCGACCACCCGGGCGGGCTGCTCCAGGCGACGCTGGCAGGCCTGGGGCTGATTCAGGCCCACAGGTACATCGTCGGGGCGGCGCTCACCGACGGCCGCCTGGTCGAGGTGTTGAAGGAATTCGTGCCGCCACCCCTCCCTGCCGCGGTGCTGTTTCCCGACGGGCGCCAGCGCTCGCCGAACATCCGGGTCTTCGTCGCGGCGATGGGGGAGCTGCTTTCGGCGCCACGGTGAGGACGAGCGCGTGATCGCGATGCTCGGTGCCCGATCGGGCCGCGTTCGTTGCAGCGCAGGGGCAACAGAACACCGCTCGCACAGCAACACGCAACCGAAGCAGCCTCCAAGACAGGAAGAGAGTGCTCATTCGTGATCGCGCACCCGCGAGCGTAGGCGTCGAGCACGCGTACCCTGAATATCCCCTGACCCAACCGAGGTAACCGCAACACTGGAGCGCCGAAGCGTGGTTCCGCGACGCCGCTCTCCGGTGTGTCGGTCACCGGATATGACGTCCGGGCGACGCACTCCTCCCAGATCCGGAGCCCTTCATCACGGGATAGGTCCCATCCCGCGCCGGTCTGCGGCCGCGCGCGCCAATTGGCCGGCGGTGTGACCCAGGCGTTCCGAGGAAAGAAGCGCGCTTCGGCGATCAAGCTGCAGCCGATCCGGCCCGCGGGATCAGCCGTGATACGAGCGCGAACCTGGATCCGGCTGAGACGTTCACGCAGCTCGGCCAAACTCTTAACTCCGTTGGCCTCACCAAATGTCTCCCACGCCAGCCAATCCGGCAGGACGCTGAAGCCCGCGAAACGCCCATAGCCAGCGATGGCGTGGTGCGGTGACTTCAGCTTGAAAAAGAACGGGGTACCTAGGGCCAGCCTCAACGGACGGGGCGATGGCCGCCCAAAGTTCGCGTCACGAGGTCCGGGCTGCTGAGAAAGCAGCTCGTACCAACCTGGACTCGGTAACCGCGACGTACCCGAACATACGCCGCACATTGTATCTCTCGCGATGGGCCGCGAGGTTCGGGCGCGAAGGGGACGTTCATCGCTTCACGCCGCTTCGAGTGCCGCAAGATGTCGATCCAACGTCGCCAGTTCCTTCTCGATTTCAGTTCTCATTCTGGTGACGCGTTCGACGATCTTGCCTCCATTGCTCTTAACGGTCTCAGCCCACCTTTGGATCTCGTCCAGGAAGCCCACCTGCTTCTCGATCGCACGCACCGCGACTTCGATCTCCTGTGCGGTGGCTCCCATCTCCTCCTCTCGAGTTCTTGTCCGAATCGCGAGAGCGCGGGCCACGCTGTACGCCACCCTCATGTACAGATCCGTGGACACATCCTCCTGCTCCCACGTGATGACGATGTCGTTGCTGTAGCGAGCGAACGGCTGGAGCCCTTCTGGCGCGGACTCTCGCGCGAAAACGAAGACGCCGACTTGCGCCTGACGGTTCTTGCGGGCCTGCTCGATCTCGCCGAGCGCCATCTTCAGATCGTACTTTCGATCGTCTTTTGTCTCCCAAACGATCCGCGCGCCAGGTGCATTGCTATCGGGGCCCATTTCGATGACGTAGTCGCCGATCTTGCAGTTCTTGATGACGCCCGTGAAGTTACCCGTCGCCTCGTATACGTCCTGCAGATGGTGAGCCTCGAGCTGCAGAACTGTTCCCGCTTGAACCTCGAAGGTCTTGCCATGAGTCATGGAGCGGGTTGCCTCCTCGCGCCGCGCTTGAAGCGAAGTCAGGATAGTCCGCACGTCACTCTGGAAATCCGCGTTCCCTTTGCGCATCTCGTCGATCGGTTCGACGAGGCTCCGCCGCAGGCGAGAAAGAGCAGACGTGTCATCATCCAGCGTCAGGTTCTTCGCTATCTGATCGCTGGCGGTGGCCAACATCCGAGACAATCGGCTCAGGACGGACACCTCGTTGTCCAGTGAGAATTGGTCGACGATCGTGCGTTGTGCCGCCTCCACTCGACCCACGAGCCGCGAGAGGGCGGAGTTCGGCTGGTCGAGCGAGAACTCGCTTACGACCATCTCCACCTGGCTTTGGAGATCAGTCCGGAGCTCACCCTGCCGCGTGGTGATCTCCGAGACCAGGCGCGACAACGCCGAGTCTCCGTGATCGAGCGAGAACTCCCGGAGGATGTGGCTGCGCTGCTCGGCAAGTGCTGACGCGAGGACCTCGACAAGCCGCGCCTGCAAGCCTTCCCGTTCGCTTGATGACAGCATCTTGAGGATCGGGCTAGCCGCCCCCAGGTGCCCGGCAAGGGTCTCGGCCAACACGGACCCGTCGGCCCCAAGGTGCGCGTCGAGCAGCCGCTCTAGCTCACCGTCCCGTTGGACCAGCGCCTCGATCCGCTGCGGCATCGCACCGGTCTTTGGATCGAAGTAGCGCTCTAGGGTCGCTGACACCTTTCCCAGCATCTCGCTTGCGCGGCTGGTCAGAAGCTCCCGCACCTGGCGCACGACCTCCTTACCAGCGTCTTCCACCGCGCGACCATCGACGTGGCCATTTGCCAGCCGGACCGCCTGAAGGCCGAGCCGCATTAGATCGAGCGCGTGACGGGCGCGAGCATCTCCATCGGAGTGACGCCGCAGCTCTATCCTCAGGTCGGGATCGACAATTTCGAGGCGGACAACCAACTCCTGCGTCTCGTGTCCCACGCCATTGGCCGGCGGAGAACTGGAAATGACTTCGATCGCTGCGTTGTTCACTGCCGCTCTCCTTGCTTCGAGTTTGAGCTCGGTACTCTTCCGTGCCGCGCTTCCATCTCTTCTTCGGAGCAGCGACTCAAACTTCGACTTGGTTCCGTCTGCCTGGCGGCAAGGGCACACTCGACGCGGAACTCAAGCCCGCCAGCCGCCCCGTAGGATCGCGGTGTCTCGCAAGGATCGCCGCGCGCTGATATCATGCTGCGCTGGTCATTTATATGTGCCGGTGTTCGCGCTGGGGGACGCAGTGCCGAGCGCCCCTAGGGGCAGGTGAATGGGTTTCCCACAGCCAAGCGTCGAACTTGCTCTGCATGCCCGCGTGCTGGCCGAAGATCCCGTCGCTTCGGCGGATGCGTTCCAGCTGCTCGTCGAACCCCTGGCCGCGGTGCTGCAACACAACCCGGGCTGTACGCCTGACGAAGCCTACGACAGCGCGGTCGACGCCCTGTTCGCGTACCTCGATGCCCCCGCTGCCTTTGACCCTGCCCGTGCCCGGCTCTGCACCTTCCTCGCGAACATAGCGCGGAAGCGTGCCATCGATCGCCTCCGGGCTCGCGGGTCGCGCCAGAAGCGCGAGGAGGATTTCCACGGTGTCGTCGAACTCCGTTCTTTGGCTCCGAACGAGGAGATGGAGGCACGTGTTGAGGTGGCCGAGCTGTGGTCCAAAGTCGAACAAGCCCTGCCAGGTGACGCAGATCGTCAGGCGCTACGCTTGATCCTCGATGGCGAACGGTCGACTGATGTCCTGGCCGACGCCCTCGGCCTGGCATCGATGGCCCCCGCGGAACAACGAGGAGCAGTGAAACGTCACCGGGACCGTCTACTCAAGGCTCTTGAACGCCTTGGAGAGAAGCTGAGCGATGACCAATCCTAGTTGGATACCTCTGGCAGCGGCTAGGAGCGCCGACCATCCATGGAGTCTGGGGTCCATCTTTTCCGAGTACTGCCGCCTAGAGGGCCGCACTAGGGATGACATCGCGGCGATGCTCGGTTGCGGGGCCGAGATCCTCAACTGGCTTTCGTTGTGCCGAAACCCGTCGTCGGAGCATTTCGCCGAGGACCTACAGACCATCGTCGCGCGATTTTCGGTCGACGCCGTCAAGCTGAGCGAAATCATCCGCCGCGTCGCCGCTGTTGCAGCCCTCCGAATTGGTCAGACCCCGGTTGCGGATAGCGGGGAATCTCTTCTTCTGGCGGCACGTGATCGCGATGACGAGGGGGAGAAGTGAGGAGCAGTTGGCTTCGCGAAGCGTTCGTCGCCTGTCGTCTCGGCGAGGCGACGGTCTTTCCGAGATGCCTTAGTGCAGAGGTAGTTCTAAATTTGCCGCTCTCGATTGAGTCCGTGCCGCGCCTCTCAACCCAAGGGATCACACGCTGGCTTCGGGCGCGCGGGATTAACCATGAGGTTGCACCCGATCGAAGGCTGCACGGCTGTCTCGTGGCCAATGCAGGCGGTGGAATCGTATTCCTGGACCTTGACGATGACGATGCGGAACGACGCTTCACCCTCGCCCATGAAGTGTCACATTTCGTTCTCGATCATCACCTTCCGCGCCTACGGGCGCTGGCGGCCTTCGGCGAAACGATTCTTCCCGTGCTCGACGGACAGCGGCCGCCGACGCGCGAGGAAGCTCTGTCGGCGGCTCTCGATCACGTTAGCCTTGGCGTCCACGTGCACCTCATGGGTCGGGGGCCCCAGGGTGCCATCTGCGACTGGAGCGTCGAGGACGCCGAGCAGCGTGCAGATCGGCTGGCGCTCGAGTTACTCGCGCCCGCCTGCGCCGCCACTCAGGCGGTTCGTCAGCTACTCGGCGCCCGGTCTGACGACCCTGGAAAGGCTCCAGACCAAGCTGCCGGAATTTTGGCGAGTCGCTTCGGCCTACCGGCGCGAATCGCCCGGTCCTATTTCGACCTCCTCACGAGTCGAAGCCGTGTCCGCTCGACTCTTACCGACGAGATACTCGGCTCGAGCTAGGACCATCGATGGCAGACGACGCACCCACCGCGACCGTCAACGAGCGACAGCGCGAGCAGCAGGCCAAGCCCGCTCCTGGTGTTGAGGATCAGCAACAGTTCGTCGGCGACGGCGAATACCAGGAGGCCTTCGGCGAAGATCTCGCCAAGACGCTCGACGTCGACACCTGGGCTACCGGCATCGACTGGGAAGGTGCTGTAGCCCGGCTCAAGACGGAAATAACCGCGGCCCTCGGACGGGAGGAATCGCTAAGAGCGACGGTGCGGAAGGAGATCTTGCCTCTCCTCGGGAAAAAGGCGGAGCTTGCCGATGTAGGCGGAGTCTATCGGACCACCGCGGGCGAGATCGCGAAGGTGCATGAGGGCTTGCTCTTTCCAGGACGCGTCGAAGCGATCGATGGCACCTCCGTCTCGCATGACACGCTACCCCTGGGAATCACCCAGATTGGCATCGCAGTAGTGAGTTACGGCGGCACCTCCGCCACATTTGCTCAGCGGGTGTACCGCAAGGAGATCGCCGGGCGGGCTGGAGATGCGTTCAAAGCCGCACTGGAGATCATCAACAAGCGCGATTCGCGCTCCGGCATCGGCCAGACCGATGGGATGTCTGAACTAGGGCGCAGGGGAATCATGACCTACGCGGAACGCAAGATCCTGGTCGACAAGTCGACCGCCGAGTGGCGGATCGGACATGGCCATCCCGCTCCCTACGAGTTGCTCACCGGCTCAGGCAGCATGCACCTCCTCGAGGCCTCGCTGGAAATGCTCGGCCGCTTGATCGAATTCAAACGCTTCCTGTTTGTTCCGAGCGCTCCGGGAGAAAGAGGCCTTCTGACAATCGGCAACGCATTGGCGCCCGGTGAGTACGCCGTCATCGACACTATCGAGCGCTCCATGGAGCGAATCGTGGAGAACGGACACTACGCCGGCAAGTACAGGGACAAGGCGATGGCTTTTGTCAAAAGCTATGGCCCCCACGTGGTTCGGGGCCTCTACTGCGCATCCGAACACTCGCCGCCCTACCTCTTCTATGCGCATCGGGAACAGGTGCACCTTGCCGCTCGGATCGCGGTCGCCGACAGCGTTCTGCGGCCGGCGAGAGGATTCCCGATGCTCATCGACGTTGCCGATGTGACCTGCAAGAGCGCCTTCGGCGCGGCCGGGTTTCTGGGTCTGATCCACGACGCCTACGCTCAGGCCGGAGGATCCATGAAGTATTTCGGCGAACGCGAGACGCGTCGGTGACGTAAGGAGAGACGATGGAGAGCCAACGCAACGACGGGTCCGGGGTGTCCACGGAGACGGGTGACAACTTCGTCAAGGAGACGCCGGCGCAGCTGCTCGCCGAGCTCGATGAGGTAGCCGCGGAGGGACGTATGCGGATGGCAGCCCTTGATCCTGAGCTGGCGGACGCGGTCGGGTTTACCCACTTCGATACCGGGTCCAGCGAAGACAATCTCCTGACGGTCCTCCTGGCGCGAGACGATCTCACGAAGCTGGCTTCGCAGACGCTCGTCCGGATCAAGTCACGCGAAGACAAGCGCTCGTATCTCGGCGTGGTCGTCAAGGGCCCATTCTCGGAGCCCGACGCCGTCCCCCCGAATTCCACGATGGCTGTAGGAGTTGTTGTCCAGGGGAAGAAGGTCCAGTACACGTTCGACTATCACGGCCGTGCCGAAGTCGAGATTCTCGGCGAGGAGCATCGCGGAAACCTCGTACCTCCGCGTTTCCGACCGCGGCCGAAGAGCCCAGTGTTTCTGCTCGACGAGGCGGAGAGTGCCCGCATCTTGGGTGTCGGCGGCGATCTTTGCCTCGGGCGAGTCGTGGGCTACGAGAACATGGAGGCACGGATCCAATCTAAAGATAAGGCCGTCCTGCCGCGCCACTCGGCAATCATCGGTACTACGGGTGGCGGCAAGTCGACGACGGTCGCGACGTTGATCCACCGCGTGCAGTCGAATGGACTGGCAACAATCGTGTTCGACGTGGAAGGCGAATACACACACGTCGACCAGCCGACCGACCACGCCGCTATGCTCGACGCGTTGGCTCGTCGGAAGATTGACCCGAAAGGCGTCAACGATCTCCACATCCACCATCTGGTCGGGCGAGACACCACGAACCAGAAGCACAAGAACAGACATCCGTTTGCACTGACGTTTTCGAGCCTCTCCCCCTACGCCATCGCCGAGATTCTTGAGATGTCTGATGCACAGCAAGAACGCTTCTTGCGGGCGTACGACGTCACGAAGCTCCTTTTGGGGGACTTCAAGATATTTCCGACCAACGAGGCCGAGGCTCGTCAGGTCCTTGAAGTCGATGAGCTGACGACGGGATATCCGCGCATGACCATCCAGCACGTCCTTGATGTGGTGAGCGCGTTCATTTACAGCCTCAGCGAGGAGGGTAAGGCGGAGGCAAAAGCAGAGACGAAGGCAGGCAGTCGACGCCGCGGAAGCGCGATGGAAGCGATCGCAGCAGAACCTGAGGAAGACGAGGCACCTGTCGCGAGCAGCCTGAGGTTGTTTAGCGATTTCAAGTCCATCCCTGGGAGGGTTCGGCAGCGTGTTGCTACACAGCGAGCTACTAGCGAGATCAGCTGGAAAGCGCTTGCAGGAAAACTGCACCGTCTCCGGCGTCTGGGGATCTTCGATGTCGGGAATGCAGCTGCCGTGGACTACGCGTCGATGCTAACCCCCGGACGCGTCTCAGTCATCGACCTCTCTGACACGGATTCTCCACAGCTGAACAATCTGGTCATTGCCGATATCCTCAAGGGAATTCAGGAGACCCAGGAGGAGCGCTATCAGAAGGCTGCTGCCGATGGGACGCCCGTCGTTCCGACCCTCATCATCATCGAGGAAGCGCACGAGTTCCTATCGGCGAATCGCATCGCACAGATGCCGGTCCTCTTCCAGCAGGTGGCTCGCATCGCGAAACGCGGCCGCAAGCGTTGGCTTGGGTTGGTCTTCGTGACCCAGCTCCCCCAACACCTACCAAACGAGGTTCTGGGGTTGGTGAATAACTTCATCGTTCATAAGATCACCGACAGCACCGTCATCAGCAGGATGCAGAGAACCGTCGGCAGTATCGACCAGAGCCTATGGAATCGTGTCCCTCGACTGGCGCCGGGCCAAGCGTTGGTATCGTTTAGCAGCTTCACGCGCCCCCTTATGGTCGCGATCGATCCAGCTCCCTGCAAGCGGCTCCTGGTCGAGTGATCAGGATCAGCGCCGATGCGGCTTTGTGACGGTCAGCAGCACTTCGTTTCGGAGGCGATTTCGGAGCATCCGTCCAGAGGAACGAGACGAAGGAGGGGGTAAGTATCGCCTGTTCGGCGGTAGTTGCCGGCGGCGAACGGTGGCGACCCGGAGCCCGTGCCGCTCGCACAGGAAAGCCAGAGCTCGGGAGTTTCGGACATACACGCCGCGCATGCTGCAGTCACCGACAACCAGCACTGCTCGCCCGCGGGGCACCAGGACCCGTGCAATCTCACTCAGGGCTCCGTCCATGTCGGCCACGTAGCGCGCTAGCATTCCCTTTTCACGTTCCCCAAGGCTACCGAGGCTGCCCATCCGCCGAAGGCCTTCAGCGATTACGGGGTTCTGAAGGTCAGCTCCAGCCGAAACTTCCGTGCCGATGTTCTGAGCGCGCAGCTGTCGCAGGGGACGCAAAGCGTGCCCCATCCAGATCAACGAAAACTTGTGACCCCTGAGGTAGTCGATCGCATTCAGGTACGGTGGCGAGGTGATCACAATATCTATCGTCGACGATTCGACCGGCAGGCGGCGAGCGTCACCCGTCTTCACGCTGGCTTGGGGTCTGCCCTGCGCTGCCGTGAAGGGAGCCGCCTCAACGATCGTTCGGACGGCTCGGAGGAAATGGTCAAGTGGACGGATCGGTTTCTTGTACTCCACCGGCCGGTGGGGGCGGCTGTGCGCCAGGTCAAGGGCCAGAGATGCACTCGCCTGTTTCGTGATGATGAGTCGTGAGAACGCGCACCACAGGAGGGTGCGTTGGGAGCGATCACGGACTCTCGAGATCGCACGAGACAGCGCTACCAGCTGTCGGCGGTTTGTCTGGTCGAACCAATATCGGACGAATGCTCGGGTCTCCTCATCGGCTCCGGGAGGATAAGCGTCGCGGAGAGCGAGACGGCGCGCCGCCCGTGCAGCACGCTCCTGGACGCGGCTCGCGACCTTCGTGAGGTCGTCCCCCGCGACGTCCGCGCACCAGGCACGAGCGATCAGAACAGCAAGAGGATCGGTATCAAAACCCATCGCGACATGTCCAAGAGTCCTTGCGACGACGAGGGTCGTACCGGAACCAGCCATCGGATCTAGAACACGTAGCCGCCGGCCCTTGCGGCTGCTGAGTTCCCTCCACGGAATCCGCGCCGCCATCCGGGCCGGGAAGGGATGTATCGGCCGAGGAATCACTCGGACTTTGGAAGCTGCGACCGGCATCGTCAGGACACTGGCTCATCGTGCCACCGAAGTCCATGAACGCGAATCATCGCCGTTCCAGTATCAGCGTCTAACCCTCGCATCCTCATAGGTGCCCGTACCGTCCTACCGCTCGAGTCAGTTCGCCCGCCACGTGGGCGCGGAGGGCTACAGGCTCGAGAACTTGTGCCTTGTCCCCAAATCCGAGGATCAAATCCTTACCCAGCTTTATTTCTGCGGCTGTCACCTGCCCGCAGCTCACGAAGACCAACGGCTTGTCAGTCATGGACGCAATCGTGGCATCAGGCAGAGATCTATCTGAGGACGGCTGATCCTTCGATTGGGAGAGAGTGAGCCTTTGCTCGGCCCGCTCAATCAACGCTTTCCTTCCCGTGGCCTCCGCTTGTCGATACCGTGACCTACGAAACCGCGTTTGGAGGCTTTGGCATTGTGGACAACAATCTGCTTCAGAACGGCGGCAGTCAGATCAGCTCCGTCATCCGAGGCGATGATGCGAACATCTTCGCCTTTGTGAACCATTTTCGCCACGTGGGCCAGGGTAACGTATTGCGCCTTGGCCATGTCGTATAGGCGCCTATTCGCATACCGTTTGATGAGTCGGGCGCTACTAGAAGGATGCGACAGTTCTGCTCCCTCAACTCTGGCTTCTGCCGCTGGTCTTGCGATGAGGACCTGAATCTGTCCATTCAGAAACGCGAGCCAGGTCTCAAGATCTCGTTCGCGTTCCTTTGGTACCCATCCAATAAAGTATTCCATCGAGGGCTTCCCCGTTAGGTCCTCGTCGAACTGATGAAATACGGCCGCAACTCGACTCGTTCGCTGATCCTGGAGCTTGAACAACTGCTTGCGAAAGTGCGATGAACTTGACAGGCGCACGCTCCATCCGAGCCGGAAGTTGGGACGCCTTTTGTTTATGCCAATTGGTCCGAGTATCCATTCTTGCTCGGTCTCATAGATCCCGCTGAGCGGAGTCATCCTAAGCCGCCTCGCGGAGAATCCACGACGAATGTATTCCTCGTCCACTCTTGCTTGCTTCATTTTCTTTCTCCGCTGCCTTCCCTGCGGTCGATTGGACTATCCGCCTCCCATTGCTCAAGAAGCGCGATGAGCCTGATGACACTGCCGTCGTGTTTGGGAAGGGGAACGCCGTGACGCAGTAGAAACTCTGAGCAGTTTGACACCTTGTCCGGCGGTGCCCGATTGCTGGGCGCGAAGATTGGCCCATCGGGCTGGGGCTGCTTGAGTGGAAATGCGTAGAACTCCCCATGGGAGTCGGCCGCCTCAGCAAGGCCCTCAATGGTCTTCTGGAGTGCTCTTTTCTCGTCACGCCCCACCAGGACGCTCACCACTACGACGCTGGTGTTCCAGCCGCTCTCAGCGGCGAGCCGGTCGGCGTCGGCGAAGTGTTTTGTGTCAGGCAGGACGAGCCCTGGGAACGCCTCGTGTTGCGCAAGCCTGCTGAGAAATTCGTCCGCCCTGGTGCGCTCGGGCAACTCCGGAGTGAACCCATAGATCGTTCTGCCTCCATCGAAGGACACGCCCACGTGGCCCGCCCAGAGCAATGGGTCGAGGGTCGTTTCCTCGGCGACTTCTTCGCGCTCCTGATTTGTCCAGTCGGCCCTTCCACGTCCGGCGATTTCTCGGACACCTCGGAACGCGTGGATCTGAATGGCTGTGGCTTCAATGTCTGGCTCAAGGGATCGCGCTTCGCGACCCCGGGCACGTGACCGTGGCGCCACCCTCCCCAGAACCTTCTTGGCTCCCTTCCCCCTTGCCGACTTGCGAGCAGCCATCTCAGTCGATCCTATATATCAGCCAGCACAGCGTCGCTGTGATGCCATAACCCGTCGTTTCTATTGAACATCAGCCGGGCGAAAGCCTCCTCGGCGCGCGGATCCTCGTCGAGCAGTCGGCGCCCGGCAGCTCGGGCGGTCGGCTCCGGATCATCGAGCGAGCTCTGCCAGTCGCGGTAGAGACGGCGCGCGTCGGTGGCGGTGATCTGGAGCGCGACGCAGATGTCCTTGAGCTCGCCGCCGGTGTCGAACATCTGGAAGGCGGCGGCGGTGACGATGCACGACCGCGCATTGAGGATCGTCACCCTCGCGGTCGTCGGGGCGCTCGCATGCAGCTCCGGCGCCAAAGCCCGTTGGACGCGTCCGGAGTCGGCGGTGCGAGCGGCGGCACGCCAGGCAATGGCCCCGCGTGCGACCTCGCTTCATCGCGGGATCCCAAGGCGTCGGAAGCGCGCCCTGGCGGCGACCTCCGCTCGCGGATCAGGGCGCTGTTCGGGCGCTAGCTCCCCCGGCGGGATCGGCTTTCCGGCGCCTGCGCTAGTATGGCGCCCCGTGATTCGCCTCTGCGAGGTGCTGGCGACCATGTCGTTCGCGAGCGACGCGGGCATGGGCATGCCCGACGAAGCCGCCGTGCGCGGGGCCGTGATCGCCTCCGCGCTCGCGGAGGAGGTCGCCGCCTCCGACGACGATCGGGCCGACGCCTACTGGTTGTCGCTCTTGCGATACGCCGGCTGCACCGCCGACTCGCATCTCAATGCCGCGGTCATGGAAGACGAGGTCGCCGTGCATCAGGACATGTACGGCGTCGACTACGGCTCGCCGGGAGAGATGGTCCCGTTCCTGGTCCGCCGGATCGGCCGCGGCAAGCCGCTGCCTGGGCGCGTCCTCGCGGTGATCAATGCGTTCGCGCGAATGCCGACACTGCTCGACACGGGCCGCGCGCACTGCGAGGTCGGCGACCGCCTCGCCTCGCGCTTCGGCCTGGGCGATGGGACGCGCGGGGCGCTGTTCCATGTATTCGAGCGCTGGGACGGGAAGGGGCTGCCCGGCAAGTTGAAGGGCGACGCCATCGCCCGGGCGGCGCGCATCTCCACGGTCGCGCACGAGGCCGAGATCGGCCATCGCTTGGGCGGCCCCGCGGGGGCGGCCGCTCTGGTCAAGCGGCGCTCGGGAAAGATGCTGGACCCGCGCATCGCCGACGCGTTCGCCAAGCGCGCGGCGGCGATCTGCGCACGGCTCGACGAGCCCTCGATCTGGCCGGCGCTGCTCGCCGCGGAGGCGGGCGCTCCGCGTTCTATCGACGACGCGGCGCTGGACGAGGCGCTCGCGGCGATGGGCGACTTCGCGGATCTCAAGTCGCGCTATACGCGCGGGCACTCCGCCGGCGTGGCGGCGCTGGCGCGGGCGGCGGCGGAGGCGCTGCGGCTTGAACGCTCCGAGGTGACGTTCGTCCAGCGCGCCGGGTGGGTGCACGACGTCGGGCGGGTTGGCGTGAGCGCGACGATCTGGGACGCGCCTCGAGCGCTCTCGGTCTCCGAATGGGAGCGCGTGCGGTTGCACCCGCACGGCACCGAGCGCGTCTTGTCGCGCACCCCGGCGCTCGCACCGCTCGGCGAGCTGGCGGCGCTCGCGCACGAGCGCCTCGACGGGCGCGGCTATCACCGACGGCTCGGTGGCGAGGCTATCGTTCGGGCCGCGCGCCTGCTCGCCGCCGGCGACGCGTACCAGGCGATGACCGAGGACCGCCCGCATCGCAAGGCGCTGCCGGCAGGGCGCGCGGCCGAGGAGCTGCGCGCTGAGGCGCGGGCGGGACGTCTGGATGGCGAAATGGTGGAGGCCGTGCTCGGCGCCGCCGGGCACAAGGTGCGGGCGCGCGCGGCTCGTCCCGGCGCGCTCAGCGAGCGCGAGGTCGAGGTGATCAAGCTCCTCGCGCGCGGTCTCACGAACAAGGAGATCGCGGCGGCGCTCGACATATCCACGAAAACGGCGGGAAACCACGTACAGCACGTGTTCGAGAAGATCTGCGTGACCACGCGAGCCGCTGCGACGATGTACGCCATGCAGTACGGCCTCGTCTGATTCATGAGGCATTCGCCCCATAGTGGGGCGGCCGCGCTCCCGGCTATTGGTGGTGCATCGGCATCGCAACGCCACCAACCTCCGAGGAGAACGACCATGACGACCAAGCACGACGAGATCGCATCCCTGCAGCGCCGCGTGATGGAAGCCATCGACCGCCAGGACTGGCCCGCCGTGAAGGACCTCACCGCTCCCCGCCTGCGCGTCCATGTCGGCGGCCCCGATATGGACTTCGACGGGTGGCTCGCCCAGGGCAAGATGTTCTACAGCGCTTTCCCCGACGGCAAGCACGAGCTCCAGGAGGTCGTGGTCGAGAATGACCGAGCCGCGGTGCGCGGCGTCTGGCGCGGGACGCACACAGGGACGTTCAACGGCATCCCGGCGACCGGGCGAAAGGTTGCGATCGACCTTGCGATGATCGATCGCTTCGTCGACGGCCGGCTGGTCGACCACTGGGGCATCTTCGACGCGCTCGGGTTGCTCCAGCAGATCGGCGCGATACCGACGCCCTGATGGAGGCGAAAGCGCCGGGCCGGCGTGAGATCCGGCCCATGGCGTGGATGAAGATTCCGAAGGAAAACCATCCGCTGTTCCATGACTGCCTGCCGCGCGATCCTCGCTGATCTGGGTCGACAAGGTGCGGATCCGTGACCGAATCCTCCTAGTATTCTCGGCGCGGCGAATACGGGCGGCAGTCAGCCAGCCGCACGGGCTTTCGGCGACGTGGCGTCGCCCGGGGTCGCCTCAGCGGCGCGCTCAGCGCGTCGCGCGCCTGACGTGATCTGATAGAAAAGGCGGGTCAGACGCGCATGCTCCGAGACGACATCCTCCGACGCCGCGACGGTCTGCGCCTCTACGGCCTCACGCCGCCGAAGCGGCGCCAGGATCCCGACAAAGCGCGCGACATCGCCGAGCACCAGGCGCGACGCATCGCCGCGCTCGCGCCCGATGGCCTCGTCCTCTACGACCTGCAGGACGAGGCGGGGCGCACGGATGCGGCGCGCCCGTTCCCGTTCCTGCCTACGCTCGAGCCGCTCGACTACTCGCGCGCCTACCTGGCGGCGCTCGACGTGCCGCGCGTCCTCTACAAGTGCGTGGGCAACCAGACGGCGGCCGAGCTTCTCGCGTGGGTCGACGCGCTCGAGGCCGGCGGGGGCCGCGATGCCTGCGTGCTCGTCGGCGCGCCCACGAGTGCCGCCGCCCAAGCCGCGGGCGCGCTCGGCCTGTCGGCCGCGTACGACCTCCTGCGCGCGCGCGACGCGCCGCCCTGCCTGGGCGGCGTCGCGATCGCCGAGCGCCATGCCCACAAGCTCGACGAGGACGAGCGCCTCTTCGGCAAGCACGCCGCCGGCTGCCGCTTCTTCATTTCTCAGACGGTGTTCGACGCGAGCTCGACGAAGTCGCTGCTCTCCGACTACGCGCTGCGCTTCGCGCGCGCGCAGCTCGCGCCGGTGCCGTTCATCCTGAGCTTCTCTCCGTGCGGCTCGCTCAAGACGATGGAGTTCATGAAGTGGCTCGGCATCTCGTTCCCGCGCTGGCTCGAGAACGACCTGCGTACCGCGCCCGATATCCTGCGCAAGTCGGTCGACCTCGCGCTGCAGATCTTCGCCGACGTGCGCGCCTTCGCGAAGGACAAGCGGATCCCCCTCGGCATCAACGTCGAGAGCGTGTCGATCCGCAAGGAAGAGATCGAGGCATCGGGCGAGCTGTTTCAAGCGCTGTCGGCGACGATGTAGCGCGCGTGCCCCTTGCTTTCAGGGCGAAGCTGTTTCGCTAGCGGGCGGATCGCCTTCTTGAACTGGACGGTCGACGTGCTGCGGCTGCTCCCTCACGGGCGTGACGGTCTTGCAGGCGTCCATGGCCGTGGACGCGGGTCCTTCCCGGCGGCATGGTGGTGGGTCGATGAAGTGATACGCTGGCGAAATAGTGGGGTGCGTTGAGGACCTCGCGCTGGGCGGTTTGCCTCTGGAAGCACGCATGAGAAGACTCGTCCTGGCAGCACTCGGCGTTGCGGCTTGTGCCCACGCGGGGCCCCGGGCCAACCATCAGCAGCCCGGGAAGGTAGTGGCGGTCGCGCTGGCGGGCGAGGTCGTCTACGCGTGGCAGGCGGAGCGCCTCGTCGCCTGGAACTTCTCGCAGCCGGTGGCGCGGCCGCGGCCGATCGATCTCGGGCGCCCCGTTGGACTGGTCGAGGACGGCTCGGTGGCGGTGACCGCGACACACGACGGCCGCCGAACCCGGCTCGATGTGTGGGCACTCGGCACGCGGACGCGGACCTTCACGCGGACGTTCGACGACGGCGTCGGCGTCCTGGGCGTCTCCCGCGCGTCGGTCGCGCTGTGTGTGATGCTTCCCCAGGGGACGCCCGGATCCGGTGCCCCCAACGCCTTGCCTCCGGATCACTCGCACCGCGCGCTCTGGCAGCTCGCTCCGAACACCGTCGCCGAGTTCGGCGGCGACTGCGACGGGGCCGTCGCGATGTCTCCGGACGGTGAGCGATCGGTGTCCAGGTCCTTCGGTCTCACATGGACGGACAGGGGGAAGCAGCGCGCGCGGTTCATGGACCTCGCTCCCGACTGGAGCCTCCCTGCGCCGCCCACCGGCCCTGCTGAAGAATCCCCCGGGAAACCTTCGTACGTGCCTTACCCCTACGACATCCTGTCGCTGCGGCTCGGCGCCGGCGGATCCGACGTCTACGTGACCTATCGCGGAACCGACGACGGCAAGGGCTGGCGGGTCGAGCGCTGGACGCCCGAGGCCCCCCAGGACGAGGCGCCCCCCTGGCGCCAGGGCTCGATCACGCGGCTGGCCTCGACGGATCGCGGCCGTGGGCGACTGCTCGCGGTGTCGCCCGACGGTAGCCTGCTCGTGCTCGGCGACGACGGCGCGGCCCTCACGGTACGGCGCGCGCCCCGCTATGAGCCCGAGCGGCTCGCGGGGGACGCCATGACCGTTGCCGCGACTGCCGCCGTCCTATCTCCCGACGGCGCGCGCCTTGTCACCGGCCACGCCGACGGTCGCCTGGTCCTGTGGGACGTGCGCAGCGGGCGCCTGCTCGCGACCGTGAGCCCGTGAATGCAGGGGCGAATCGTAGGCGAGATGCGTCACGTGACCAAGCCGAGTTTGCGGGCGAGCTCGTCGAGAACAGGGAGACTCGTCTGATCCTTGGGACGGTTCGCGGCGGTCTTCGATCGAATGATGTCCAGCAGAGCCGCCGTCGGAGCGACGACGCCGTCCAGATCGAATCGCGCGACATGGGCGACGAGATCATCGTAACCCCCTGTGCCGCTGGGAACGAAACTCACATCGAGATCGCCGGCATCGGTTTCGAGGTTCAGGAGCGCGACGCGCGAGAGGAATGCGGCGTCGCACGAGAACGGCAGCCCCCCTTCGACTCCTTCCGTGCGGATGCGGGCCCTGAGCGCTCGAAGGGCGACCGCGAGCTTCTCCAGGTTGTCTGCGCGCGTGTCGGGACAAACGTCGGTGTCACCTGTCCGCAGCGGCGAACCATGGAGTGTCGCTGCCACCCCGCCGATGAGCACGTAGCGGACGCCGTGCCGGTTCAGCGTGTCCACGACCAGCCGCGGTTGGAAACGAGACAAGACGCGCTCAGGTCAGGCGACGAGCACGTCGGGCGAGCTCTTCGAAGGCAATCATATCTTCGAGATAGCGGAGACGCTCGTTCGGGCTCAGCCGCAGGCGCGCCGAGATCTGGCTGCGCTCATCCTCGGCGAGATGAGAAGGATTGGGTTCGTGCGATCGCGCGGGCACATCGTCGCGCGGCTCGCTCTCCCGCACTTCGCTCGGCCGTTTCGTCGATCGTGCTGTGCCCACACCACTAGCCTACCTTGAAATCGTAGGCGGGACAGACTACGCGAATTATCGAAACGGAGGGATGTGGGTGCCGGTGGAGGCGGTGATCGGGGTAGGGCGCGTCGTGCCCGTGATCAGGTCGATTCCGCAACCGCCCGCGGCGGCAGCCGCCGATCCTGGAACAGTTGTTCCACCCGGAGTCACGCCAGGAGGTCAGGAAGGGGACACCGCAAGGGCGAAAACACACAGCAAGCGGCAGGATCCGCGGAACGTCAGGCAGCCCTCTGGGGATCGCGCGCGGAGGATTGGGGCGAGGTGCAGGAGCGACAGGCGCGTCCCCTCTACGAGGCGGTTCTGGAGCGGGGGGAGATCGGCAACCGCACGCGCCTGCTGGACGCGGGGTGCGGCGCCGGAGGATTCGTCGCTCTCGCCGCAGCGCGGAGCGCGATCGTCTCGGGCTTTGACGCGACGCCGGAGCTCCTGGCCATCGCGCGCCGGCGCAGCCCGGCGGCGACGATCAAGCAGGGCGATCTCGAGTCGCTGCCGTTTCCCGACGGCGCCTTTAATCTCCGGGCTCGCGCGTCGATGCACCCCAAAACACGCTAGGTCAAGAGCGGCGGCCTCCACATCGGCTACCAGGTCATCGGCGACGGGCCGGTTGGCGTTCCAATTGCACACCAGGCCGGCGCGGCAGAGGTTCTCACCTCTCGCCGATCCGTTACGCAGGCAACGAGCACCATCGCTAGAACGGTCAACAACCTCGTCGCCACTTCCTGTCCCGTCCGCACCACCTCGAAAGGCATCTACGGCTCGACCTCCGTGGTAAAGCCTCGGAAATGCGTGGCGCGCATCCGGACGTAGCAGTCGGCGCACACGACCGCGAAGTTGTTGAACGCCATGAACGCGTCGGTCTTGTTCCCTTCGCTCAGGAACAGGCTCTCGCAGTCGTCACACCACGCCTGGAGGTCGTTGGGATCGTCGGAGTTCTCTACGAAGCCGACGGCGCGGTCGCTCACGGTGAGGTGATGTCGGCACACGATGGCGGCGACCTGCTCACCGTGGTTCCCGCAGCTGACCATCGTGGGCCTGGGCTTCATGACCCACCGAACATGGCGCTCGCGCCGGTTTGCCCGCACCCGTTGATCCCCGCGCACGCGGGTGCGGTGTCTTCCCGGCACAGGTCCCCGCCGAGGGCGTTGATGCAGTCCTCGACGCTCCCCACGGTTAGTGAGGGGCACGCGCTGAAGTCGCTGAGCCCGGAGACGCAGGCCTGCTGCGTCGAATCGGCGTGCCGCATGTCAATGGCGTCGCAGGTGTCGATGCTTCCGTATCCGCCCAAGCTTGCGTTGACCCAGTCGCAGAGCGCGGCAGCCTGGTTCGCGTCCAGTGATACCACCGACGCGGTTCTGGGCACGCCGGCGGGTCCGTTGCCTCCGCTCGCCGGGCCGCAACTCGAGCAGAGGGCGAGTGCGAAGGCGCTCACGACGAGCCTTGCCGAGGTCGATCTCCCGCTCGCGCCCATGCGTCACCTCAGATCCTGCTTGAGCGAGTCCTTGGTCAGGATCGCGCACAGCGCCTTCGCGGCCTTGAGCGCCTCCTGATCCGGCTTCTCCGCCGCCCGAGGGCGCGCACCAGCCAGCAGCACCGACGAAAACGCCAAGATCGACAGGACGCGCAAGAACCTCATCCGGGCCTCCCCTCGTGGGGCGCGAGAGCGCTGCTCGAGAATACAGCGGCAGGGATGCCGCCGAGCCAGACTCGAGATTCTACTCGGGCGCATGCTCGCCGACCCTGACCGACTGCAACGGCTGGTGCGGCAGCACCCCACCGGCTCCTTCTGAAGCATTGCGGAGCGAAAACTCTCCGCACTCATCATCCGTGCCGGAGAACGTGGACCCATCGATCGACGCATTCGCCGCCTCAATCGTGCACGAACGCGCTGAGATACCGAATGAGGCCTCCTCCGAAGGAGACACCTGCAGTGATCTCGTCTCGCGACGGACCGGTACCCGAGTGGCGGAACGACACATAAAGAACCGTGCAGTCGAGCGCTTCTTGCAAGCCACGCAAGGTGAGGGCTAGGCTGTCTGCGCGCCCCATGCGATCCCGAACCGGTTCGTGGTCGCGACAGGTTGCCTGCCCGGTCCGCCGCGTCGTGGGGCGCGCCGGCCTCGCGGCGCTTGTCGTCGTGGGCATCCCGGCGCTCGGCCTGGCCGCGCCAGCGCGCACCGCGAAATTCACGTACGGCCGCGGGGCGGGAGCGGCCGACTGCCCGGACGTCGACGTCATCCGCGCGGGCGTGGTGGCGCGCCTCGGCTACGAACCGTTCGACGATCGCGCCGAGCGGGCCGTCGCCGCGACCGTGAACCGAACCGGCCGGACGCTGGAAGCGCGGATCGAGATCGCGGGCGCCGACGGCAAGGCCACGGCCGAGCGCAAGCTCGTCTCGCGCCGGAGCGACTGCGTCGAGCTGGCGTCGGCGCTGGAGCTGGCGATCAGCATCGCCATCGACCCGCTCGCGGGCAGCCGGCCGCGTCCCGCCCCGGCCGCGCCACCGCCCGCCCCGCCACCTCCGGCGCCGCCGCCACCGCCCGAGATCATCGTCGTCCGCGAGCCCGCGCCGCCGTCCCAGCCCGCGCAGCCGCCGCCGGTCCCTCCGGTCCCGATCGGCTTTCAGGTGAGGCTGGGCGGGCTCGGCTCCGTCGGCTCTGCGCCCGCCGCCACGATCGGCGGGAGCGTCCAGGCTTCCGCGCGGCGGGGATCATTCTCGCTCGGGCTCGAAGGGCGCGGTGACCTCACCTCGACGACGACGCTCGAGTTCGACAACATGCGCGTCGGGGACATGCAGACGTCGTCGTTGATGGGCTCGCTGGTGCCGTGCGCCTTGCGCGGCGTGCTCGAGGGGTGCGCGTTGCTGTCGGCCGGCGCGATTCGCGCCGCGTCGCACGATCTCGCGATGCCCCAGCAGGTCAGCGCGCCGTTCGTCGCGCTCGGCGCTCGGGTGGGTCTCGAGCTGCCGCTCGGCGGCATTCTCTCCGCCGGCGTCCACGCGGACGTCCTGGCCCGTATCACCGATGTGGTCCTGCGCGTCAGCGGCCAGCCGGTCTGGACCAGCCCCGCGATCTCGGCCGCGCTCGGTGTCACGGTCGGGGCGCGCTTTCCGTGATGGGCGGCAGGCCGGCGTCCCAATTCCCTGGTACGGCGACCGCGCCCACCCCCGGGACCGTGGATTTCCCAAGCTTGTACAAGCAGGAGTTTGGCTATGCCTGGAGAACACTCCGGCGGCTGGGTGTGCGCGAAGGCGATCTGCCCGATCTGGCCCACGACTTCTTCATCGTCGTCTACCGCCACCTGGCCGACTACGATCCGTCGCGCCCGGTCCGGCCCTGGCTTTTCGGCATCGCGTTCCGGGTCGTGTCGGACTACCGGCGTTCCGCGCGCATTGCCCGGGAGACGCTGGGCGACGCGCCCGACGTCGTGGATCGGTCGCCTCCGGTCGACGAGCAGATCGCGGAGCGGCAGGCGCGGGAGGCGGTGATGCGGGCCCTCGACGAGCTGGACCTGGATCGACGCGCGGTGCTGGTGATGCACGATCTCGAGGGTCAACCGGTGCCCGAGATCGCGGCGGCGCTGATGATTCCGGTCCCGACCGCCTATTCGCGCCTGCGGCTGGCGCGCGAGGACCTGGCCGCCGCGATCAAGCGCCTCCGCGCTAGAGAGGAAGGACGCCGGCCATGAGCGACACACCCGAACGTCTTTCGCCGGAGCTCGAAGCCTTTTTGGCGCCCGAACGGCGGCGTCCCGATCCGCCCGCCGAGATGCAGGGCGAGGTCTTCTCGCGCGTCGGCGCGACGCTGGGTTGGCCGGGCGGGTCGGGGCCGGCCGGATCGGATCCGTCCGGGGGCGCGCAACCCGGCGGCCAGGTGAGCGCCGGCGCAGGCGGGGGACATGTCGCCGCGCACGCCGCCAAGCACGTCGTGGCCGGCTCGCTGGTGAAGACAGTCGCCACGCTCGTCGTCGGTGGCGTGATCGGTTCGGGCGTCCACGAGGTGTACGACAGGGCGCACGATCTTCGGGGCGAGCGCGCGCAGACCGTCGTGGTGGCGCCGCCGGTCGCGCCGGCGCCCCCGCCCGTGCCCACATTGCCGCCGACCGTCGAGCCCACGCCCGAGTTGCCCGCTCCGAGCGCGGTCCCCGCGCAGGCGACGCCCGTCAGAGCCCCGCGCGTCGCGCACAGCGAGCCGCGGGAGCGCGATCGGAGCCTGGCCGCCGAGCGCGCGCTGATCGAGCAGGCGAGAACGGCGCTCTCGCGCGAACAGGGCGCCGCCGCGGTGGCCGCGCTCGAGCGGCATGCCCGCGATTTTCCGGAGGGCGAGCTGGCGGAGGAGCGCGAGAGCCTGCACGTGCAGGCGTTGGTCGGCCTGGAACGCTTCGAGCAAGCCCGCAAGGTCGGCGCCCGCTTTCACCGGCGTTTTCCCCGCAGCATCTTCGGCGCGGTGGTGGACGAGGCGCTCAAGTCGATTCCGTGATGGACCGCGGGCGCTGATCCCAAACGTCGGGTGAGGACATCATGAGCGAACGATCCAGTGTGAAGGGCGCCAGCATGAAGGGCGCGTGTCTGTTTTTGCTGCTGTTCGGCTGCAGCAGCAAGCGCGATCTCGGCAACCTGCCCGACGGAAGCGCCGGCACGACCGGAAGCGCCGGCACGACCGGAAGCGCCGGCACGACGGGAAGCGCCGGGACGACGGGAAGCGCCGGCACGGGCCCGGGCGGCTCGGGCGGCGACGCCGCCGGAACGGGCGGGGGCGGAAGCGGCGGGAGCGGCGGTGGCGGCGCCATGGCCGGGACCGGGGGGGCGACGGGCGGCACCGGCGGAACGACGCCAATGCCGCGCTGCGATCTGACCAAGCCGTTCGGTCCGCCGACGGTGGTCCCGAACATCAACACGCCTTCGGGAGATGCGGGCGGGGAGCTGGCCGACGACCTCACGTTCTACTTCACCAGCGAGCGTTCAGGAGGTCCTGGTTCATCCGCATACGACATCTACGTCTCAACCCGCAGCTCCGCGAGCAGCTCGTTCACCACGCCGCAGGTCTTGGCGGGGATCAATGGCCCCGACCTCGAGCTCTGGCCGCGCCTGACCAGGAACCAGCTGACGATGTTCTACGTGCTCACACCCAGGGCGGGCGGCAACGGCCACATCTACGTGACGTCGCGCGCGAGCGCGACTATCGCGTTCGCGCCTGGAGCAGCCGTCGCTCAGGTGAACTCGACGAGCGACGAGGGCGACCCGTTCCTTTGGAGAGATGGCGAGGCGCTGTATTTCGTTTCGAGCCGCCCCGGCCTCAGCCAATACGACATCTACATGTCGGTTCGGAGAGGCGACGGCTCATACGGCTCGCCCCAACCCGTTTCGGAGCTCAACACAGCCACGGGTGAAGCGCACCCGGTGCTGACGGCGGACGGCTTGACGATCTACTGGGGTTCCAATCGTCCCGACGGCGGTGGGCCGCGCGCGTCCGAGGTGTGGCGTTCTACTCGGTCATCGACCTCCGAGACATTCGGGAATCTGGCTCGCGTCCCGGAGCTGAACAGCGATCAGGAGGAGTCGCCTGCCTGGATCTCGCCCGATGATTGCCACATCTACCTGTTCACCACCCGGCCCGGTGGACCCGGCGGCCAGGACATCTGGGAGGCGACCCGGCCGCCTCTCAACGCCGGCACGATCACCGAGTATCCGGTTCCGACCGCCAGCAGCGAGCCGTTGGGGATCGTGGCGGGCCCGGACGGCAACCTCTGGTTCACCGAGTACAGCCCGGGCAAGATCGGGCGCATCACGCCCGGCGGAACGATCACGGAGTTTGCAACCGGGGCGACCAAGGAGGTGTCGGGGATCGCCCTGGGACCGGACAACAACCTGTGGTTCACCGAGTCGGGCGCCGACAAGATCGGCCGCATCACGATCGCCGGCAGCGTCACGGAATTTCCCCTGCCCTCCTCGGGGAGTTTCCCCGAACAGATCGCCCCTGGCCCGGACGGCAAGCTTTGGTTCACCGAGCGGCACGGGAATCGCGTCGGGCGCGTCACGACGAGCGGCGTTTTCACGGAGTTCTCGATCCCGACCGCGAACAGCGAGCCGATCGGGATCGCGGCCGGGCCTGACGGCAACCTGTGGTTCGCCGAGCACACCGGCAACAAGATCGGGCGCGTCACGCCCGCCGGCGTGGTCACCGAATATCTGGCCGGCGGCAACCCGTCGCTCATCACCGTGGGACCGGACGGCAACCTGTGGTTCACGGAGGAGGTTGGCAACAAGATCGGCCGCATCACGGCGGCGGGATCGATCGTCGAGTATCCGGTTCCAACGGCTACCGCGGGTCCCCAGGGGATCACCAGCGGTCCGGACGGGAACCTATGGTTCACGGAACAGGGCGGCAACAAGATTGGGCGCGTCACGCCCGGCGGCACGTTCACGGAGTACGTGCTGCCGAGCGCCGGCGCCTATCCCGCGCACATCACGGCGGGGCCGGACGGCGCCGTCTGGTTCACCGAGGAATTCGGCAACCGGATCGGCCGGCTGGTGCCGTGATGAAGGGCGCGGCTGCTCGACTATGACTCGGGCTGTGGGATAGCTCCGAGCTCGAGGAACATGGGCAGGGGCTCCGGACGATCGCCCAGCTGGCCCGCCCTAGCCCGTATTTCTCACCACCGCCGAAGAGCGGGGGCCCGCGGGGTTGGTGGCGACCAGGCAAGTGGGGGGGAGGCTCGTGCGTGAAGCGTTTCCGCGGGTGATGGCGCGCCGGACAGTGGGGTTT